>ERZ779758.16-NODE-16-length-100956-cov-6.04232_pt1 | contig 100956 bp, 90 predicted proteins | sample MGYA00511256_ERZ779758 | MGnify/ENA primary metagenome ERZ779758 (study PRJEB29588, sample SAMEA2162460) | human gut metagenome | biome: human gut; feature: human-associated habitat; material: faeces | place: Denmark | collected 2008/2010 ... | reverse complement strand
TTGGGGCTTTTAGGAATTTTTTAGGACACTCATGCGCATTTACCTTAGCTGAGGTGCTAATTACTCTCGGCATTATTGGTGTGGTTGCGGCAATGACAATGCCGTCGCTTATTCAGGATAAACAAGATAAAGAACGGGTTTCACAGTTAAAAAAGGTTTATTCATCTCTCAGTCAGGCATTTATTATGGCAGTTGCGGAAAACGGAACACCTGATGAATGGGGAATGGCAGAAATGTATGATGAAATAAGCCATTATCAAATGGCAACCAAGTTTGCCAAATATCTTAAACTTTCGGAAAACTGTATTGATATGGACCAAGCTTCAATAAATAAAGTTTGCAATCCCAGTACAAATTTAAGACCTAAAAACACGTCAAGAAGTGTTATATTACTTGACGGTACACTTGTTACATTCAGGAGTTGGAACAGTAAATGCAATTTTATCTATACCTATGATAATCAAAATACAGCATTAAAAAATACTTGCGGACAAATTAGTGTTGACCTAAACGGCAATAAACTGCCAAATGAAAGTGGTCGCGACAGATTTCAGTTTTATGTAACAAAAACGTCATTAATTCCCTATGGAGTACAAGATGATCTTCATCAATTTGAAAAAGCCTGCAACAAAAAAAATACGACCCCGCCTTATCCTGATTTTTCAGAAGATTTAATGTTTGCCTGCACAGCCTGGGTATTATACAATGAAAATATGGATTATTTGAAATGTGATGATTTAAGCTGGAACGGTAAAACTAAGTGCAAATAAAAAAAGAGCCTTTTAAGGCTCTTTTTATTATTCAACCGTAACTGATTTTGCAAGGTTTCTCGGCTGGTCAACGTCTTTGCCGAGAAATTCCGCAATATAATAAGCTATTAGCTGCAATGGTATCATTGCTATAATCGGCGAGAAAAGCTCCTGAACATCAGGCACTCTGATAATGTGTTCAAACAAATCATTAAGCTTTTCATCTTTAGAATTTGTTAAGGCAATCATTCTTGCGTTTCTTGCCTTTGCTTCTTCGCTGTTTGAAAGCAGTTTTTCATAAACAGAGCCGTTCATCAAAATTGATAATACAGGCATTGTTTCATCCAGCATTGCAATAGGTCCGTGTTTCAATTCACCGGCAGGATATCCGGTTGCATTAATATAGCTGATTTCTTTCAATTTTAAAGCACCTTCAAGCGCTGTCGGGAAGTTAATACCTCTTGCTATATAAATAAAATCTTTAGTGTTAGCATATACTTTTGCAACTTCCTGAATATTTTCTTTGTGAGCAAGAATTTGCTCAATCTTTTGAGGTAAAACCATCAATTCTGCTTTTAAGGATGTTAATGTTGATGCTGCTATACTGTCTTTAATTTCTGCCATATATAAAGACAGGAGATAAAATGCCATTAACTGTGCAATATATGATTTTGTTGCTGCAACAGAAACTTCAATTCCCGCATTTACAGGCACTAAGCTGTCAGCTTCTCTTGCCATGGCACTGTCTGGTCTGTTTGTAATGATTAAAATATGCGAACCTTTTGCCTTTGCCTGTTTAATAGCAGTCAAAGTGTCCGCTGTTTCACCGGATTGAGATACACCTATTACAAGAGTATGTTCATCAGTAACTGTTTTTCTGTAAATATATTCGCTTGAAGCTTCCACATCAACCGCAATACCGCAAAAACTTTCAATCAGATATTTTCCAATCATTGCAGCGTGTAAAGATGTTCCGCATGCAATAATTTGAATTCTGTTTAAATTTTTCAAAGTTTCTTTATTTAACTTAACTTCGTTAAGTATAATATTTTCGTCAGGTGCATGAAGTCTGCCTACAAGTATGTTTCTAATAACATCAGGCTGTTCATGAATTTCTTTAAGCATAAAATGTTTATATCCCATCTTGCTTAAAGCTACAGGCTCCCATGGAAGAACTTCAACCTTAGGAGTAATCTTATTACCTTCGATATCAATAATATTTAAACTGTCAGGCGTTAATGTCGCAATTTGATTATCATTTAAATAAATAGCTTTCTTTGTGTGTTTAATAATTGCAGGAACATCAGATGCCGCAAAATATTCACCGTCGCCTTCTCCTACAAGAAGCGGCGCATTTCGTTTTGTAATAACAAGTTTGTCTTTACAGTTGTTGTGCATTACACATAATGCATACGCACCTTCTATTTCTTCTGATGCAAGTCTTACAGCCTCTGTCAAATCTTGGGTTTCTGCATATTTTCTTGCAACAAGATGCGCTACCGCCTCAGTGTCTGTCTGAGAACGGAAAACACAGCCGTCTTTTGATAATTCTTCTCTTAATTCTTTATAGTTTTCAATAATACCGTTATGAACAACTACAAGGTTTCCGCATGTACAAGTATGCGGATGAGCATTCAACAGAGTAGGTGCACCGTGAGTTGCCCATCTGATATGTCCGATACCCATTGTAGAGCTTGAATATTCACTTACATGTCCTTTTAATTCTTCACGCAAATTCTGTAATTTACCTATAGCTTTATATACCTTTATGTCAGTATCGCACATTACTGCAACACCGGAAGAATCATAACCTCTGTATTCAAGTTGTTCAAGACCGTCAACTAAAATATCCACAACAGGTCTTTTACCTACATATCCTACTATTCCGCACATATATTTTCTCTCCCATAAATCTTATCTGTGTAGGGACATTATAGCATTGAAAAATACAAATTTAAATATCCTTATAAAAGTTTTACATTGGACTTGCAAATATATAAAAAATATAGTAACATTATCACGTATATAAAATAAGAGGAAATATTATGAAAAAGATTTTGTTACTGCTGGGTGTGCTTTTAATCGGAACATGCTCGTTTGCTGAAGAAATTATGGTTATTCGTGGCGTTAATATGGACAACTTCTGGAAAAAGAAAGGTATTGACGAACAAAAAGTTATTCAGGTAGGACAAAAAATTATGCTTGATAACAAAATACCAAGACGTATACCTATTTTTGTAGACAGCAAAAAGACTATAGAGGCTTATTCTTCACTTTATGATAAAAAAGTTGTTATTCATGAAGGAATGTTTTTCTACATAGATAACGATGATGAACTTGCTTATGTACTATCCCATGAAATAGCACATTCAGTTGAAGCTTATGGCGGGATGATGAAATATATGGCAATAAATTCTAATTCAAAAAAATATGAACAAAAAGCCGATCTTAACGGCATTGATTATATGGTAAAAGCAGGATACGACCCGATTGCTGCCATTACAATGGGAAATAAAATCTTTGGAGAACCTGTTTGGGATTGGGGATTTACATATTTACACCCGAAAGGTTCTAAAAGACTTATTGATATGTATAAATATATTTATGTTAAATATCCTCAATATTTGAATTCTCCTCTTACAAAATCACCGTCATACAAAAATTTTGAATACAGTATGGCAAAAGAAATCAGAGAATTCCAACAAAAACAAAAAAGACGTCAGATGAAACAACAGGAAAATATATAATGATAAAAAAAATTATTACTGCATGTATTTTATTAACAGGAATTGCCTCTTTCGCAGAGGAAGTTCCTGTTACAATAACTCCTGTGAGCAAAATCACAACAGCGGACAAAAACCTGAAAGAAGGTAATGCCGTTGATTTTAAGGATGTTAATTCAGGAGAAATAATAACAGGTATTATTAGAGAACTAAAACCGAACGGTTTTGCAGGCGAACAGGCAACACTATATATTGACAACTTCAAATATAAAAATTCCAATAAAAGATTAAGCGGTCAAATATACATAAAAGGCGGAGAACACAAAAAATATCAAGAACTTGCCAATAACGGACTTGTACCTGTTGTAGGATTTATAAGAGGCGGTGAAGTCATTCTTAAGCCTGAAAAAACTCAATTGGTTGTGTTCTTTAGCGATTTTATAAATTCAGAGGAAACTCCTATAAAAATAAAGCCTGCACAAAAAATTTCAACCTGTTATGATGAAATTGAAGTCGGCGATAAAATAAAATTCTCTGTGGTTAAAGATGTATACAAAAACGGAAAATTATATATTAAAAAAGGGACACCAATATATGGTGTTGTCGATTATGTAAGCGACAACGGCTGGGCTTATGATAACGCTCAAATAGATTTCAAAAAATTCAGATTAAAAAATATTGACGGCAAAGTAATTGAGACTACAAGCCCTGTTTCTATCAATGGTTTTGATATTCTAAAATACAAGGGTAAAAGAACAGCACAATTTTTTAATTATTGCGGAGTTGTATTCAGAGGCAAAGAGGTTGAAATTCTGCCTGAAAAAGATAATTTGGAATTTAACATATGGATTGACAAATAAAAAAGGAACGGCATAACCGTTCCTTTAATATTTATTAAGCTTCTTTTTTGAAGACAATTTCATCATTATCCACATCAATAACTATCTTATCTCCACGCAGAAATTTTTGTGAAAGAATTTGTTTTGATAACGGATTTTCAATCAACTGTCTGATTACACGTTTTAGCGGTCTTGCACCGTATACAGGGTTAAATCCACGTGTGGCAAGGAATTCTTTAGCTTCAGGAGTGATTTCAATATCAATTTCCTGATCTTTCAAGAGTTTTCTCAGGTAATCCATTTGAATATCTACAATTTGAGATAATTCTTGTAAATTTAAAGCCTTAAAGAAAATTGTTTCATCTATTCTGTTTAAGAATTCAGGTTTAAATCTGCTTCTTAAAACTTCCATAACTTTGTTTTTGGTTTCTTCAAAGTCAGTTTTTGAAACAAGGCTGTTTAATGTATTTTCAAGAATAATGTCACTTCCTATATTACTTGTCATAATAATAAGAGTATTTTTAAAATCAACGGTTCTTCCTTTAGAATCAGTCAATCTGCCGTCATCAAATATCTGAAGCATTATGTTGAAAACATCAGGGTGAGCTTTTTCAATTTCATCAAAAAGCACAACAGAATATGGTTTTCTTCTTACTGCTTCTGTCAACTGACCGCCTTCATCATATCCGACATATCCCGGAGGAGCACCGACAAGTCTTGATACATTATGTTTTTCCATATACTCAGACATATCAATACGGATTAATGCATCTTCATCGTTAAACATAAATTCTGCAAGTGATTTTGCGAGTTCGGTTTTACCAACACCTGTCGGACCTAAGAATAAAAATGTACCTATAGGCCGTTTTGGATCTTTCAAGCCTGAACGTGCACGACGGATAGAATCTGCAACGACTTCTACAGCTTCCTCCTGACCGATTAAACGTTTATGAAGAATGTCCTCCATATTAATAAGTTTTTGTTTTTCACTTTCAACAAGCTTGTTAACAGGAATACCTGTCCATTTGCTTACAACATTTGCAATATCGTCTTCATCAATTTCTTCTTTTAAAAGTTGATTTGATGTTTTTTCTTTATTTTGTATAGCCTTTAACTGTTTTTCAAGTTCCATAAGCTTACCGTATTTTAGTTCTGCAGCAGTTTGTAAGTCAACATTTCGTTCGGCTTCTTCTATTTTGTTTCTGACTTTATCAATTTCTTCTTTAATACCTGCTTCGCCCACAATTGAAGCCTTTTCTTGTTCCCATTGAGTTTTCATTTTTGATATTTTTTCATCAAGTTCAACAATTTGATTGGAAATATCAGCAACTTTAGCTCTTGCTTCATCGTCATCCTCTTTTTTTAAGGCTTCACGTTCGATTTCCAATTGAATTTTTTGGCGCATCATTTTATCTATTTCCTCAGGCATTGAATCTATTTCAATACGCAAAGAAGAAGCAGCTTCATCAATCAAATCAATAGCTTTATCAGGCAAAAATCTGTCAGTAATATACCTGTCTGAGAGTTTTGCAGCTTGAATAAGAGCACTGTCCAAAATACGTATACCATGATGAACCTCATATTTTTCCTTCAATCCTCTTAATATACTGATTGTGTCTTCAACAGAAGGCTCACCAACCATTACCGGCTGAAAACGTCTTTCTAACGCAGGGTCTTTTTCAATATATTTTCTGTACTCGTTAATTGTAGTAGCTCCGATAGTTCGTAAAACACCACGTGCAAGCATAGGTTTCAAGAGGTTTCCTGCATCCATAGAACCTTCTGTAGCTCCGGCGCCTACAACTGTATGAAGTTCATCAATGAACATTACAATTTCACCGTTTGATTCTTCCACCTCTTTTAACACTGCTTTCAAACGTTCTTCAAATTCACCTCTGAATTTAGCACCTGCAACAAGTGCACCTAAGTCTAATGATATCAGTTTTACATCCTTAAGGCTTTCCGGCACGTCTCCACGAACAATTCGCTGTGCAAGCCCTTCAACAATAGCTGTTTTACCAACCCCGGGTTCACCGATTAATACAGGGTTATTTTTGGTACGCCTGTTTAATACCTGAATTATACGTCTGACTTCTTCGTCACGACCTATAACAGGATCTAACTTTCCTTTTCTGGCAAGCGCTGTTAAGTCTGTTGAATATTTTTCAAGCGCTTTCATATTTTCTTCTGCATTTTTATTATCCACTTTTTTATTTCCTCTTATTTTCTTCATTACATTTAAAACAGTGTTTGTGTTTACATTGTAATTTCTTAAAAGAAGCTGCATTTCACTGTTATCCAATTTGGTCATTGCAACGAGAATACATTCTATACCAATGTATTCATCCTTGAATTCTTCCGCCTGTTGACCTGCAAGATTTAAAAGCTGATAAGTCTGTGCAGACAAAAACACCTGACCGGACGGAGGTCCTGATATTGTAGGAAAAGAATTAATAACGCTTACAACCTTATCAATAAATCCTTGATTTAAAAGTTTTAATTCAGTTAAATAATCCTTGATTATCCCTTCACCTTTAATCATAGCGAGCATAATATGTGCAGGCTGCAATTCGGAATTTTTATGCGATTGCATTATAGCACCTGCTGAATTCAATATCTCTTGAGAATAATTAGTAAACTTTTCAAAATCTGGCATACAAATCAACTCCTTTTTTACATAACCTTATAGTTTAATTTTAACGTTATTTTTAGAAAAGTCATTGAAATTAATTTTAAATTAATATTTACAATTATTGACAAAATATTGAAAATGATAAATAATAAAAAAAAAGGAGGCTGGAATTATGATAAGAGAGCATTAAAAGTTGCCCCCCCCCCCGAAAAGACAGGCGGCAGAATAGTTTCAAACAAAACACTTTACTTTTCTGAAAAAATATGTTATATTAGTGATGTTATGCATCACGATATTAAGAAAAGATTTTTTGCGTTTACTCTTGCCGAAGTTTTGATTACTCTTGGTATAATTGGAGTAGTTGCGGCAATGACAATGCCGTCATTGATTGCTGAACACAAAACTAAAGAAACAGTCGCAAAATTAAAAAAATTTAACAGTGTAATGAACCAGGCACTTATTATGGCAATACAAGAACACGGTGAAATCTCGGATTGGGGATTAAAAATTTCAGCAACACCTGATGGAAGCTCAGATGCTGATGTGAGTAATTCACGAGAAGGAATAGATATCCTTGCTGAGAAACTTGGTTCAAAACTACAGGTAGTAAAAAAATGTGAAGCAGGAGTTGCTTGTATGGGCACCACCAAAAGAAGTTCTCTTGACGGAACTCCTAATAAAAATTGGACTCCAATAATGCAACTGGCTGACGGAAGTACTATAAACGCATTTTGGATAACCAGCCCTGAATGTAATAAAAATTTCGGGAATACGAAAGCTTTACAAAACAGCTGCGGTGAAGTTTTTTATGATGTAAACGGAAGCAAGCCTCCAAATGCGACAGGAAAAGATGTATTCTGGTTTGTACTTACAAAATACGGACTGGTTCCGGGCGGATTAGCCGAAGCAACAGGAAACAGTACTTTTGATAACAGATGTAACCTTGAGAAAACAGGGACAGGAAACGGTTACGGCTGCACTGCATGGGTAATATATAACGAAAATATGGATTATTTAAAATGTAATGACCTTAGCTGGAACGGTAAAACTAAATGCAAATAAGAATATTATTTTATGTCCTGAAGAATATTGGTTGAATTAAATTTTTTAGAGGAGTGTATGTTTATATACTCCTTTAAAAGTTCAAAGCATACCATACAAACTTTTTCCGTTGCTTTATCCTCATATTCGGATTTATAATTGAAGTCAAACTGCAAACATGCATTTAAAAAATCCCTTAATTTATGATGCATAACTGTACGCAGCTTAAAAGTTTCATTGCACCCGTCGCAAATTACTCCACCCATTTGAGGTGAGAAGTACATGTTTTTGTCCTTAATGGTTTCACGGCAGCAAAGGCAAGATTCAAGCTCAATACCAAAACCTGAAATCTGCATCATTTTCAGCTGAAATTTAATAACGGCAATAAGAATTTGAACTGTATCATCAGAATTTGAGATTTTGTCCAAAGCCGTATAGAGTAAATCATAAATCTCTGTAGAACACGGATCATCTTCTACACCAAAGTTATTAACAATTTCTGTTATATAAAGTGAATAAAAAATTTTATCCATATTCTGGCGTGTTTTGTGAAACGTATTTAAAGCCTCAGCCTGACAAATTCTGTCAAGGTTCTTACCTTTGTAAAGCATAAGTTTATTGGCAACAAGCAAATCCATTCTTGCACCCAGCTTACTTTTTGGCTTTTTTACTCCCTTTGCAACCCCTCTTATCAGCCCTTTTTCTTTTGAATACATAACGATAATCTTATCAGCTTCACTCAAATTATAGGACTTAAGATTAATTGCATCTGTAACAAAATTGTTCATACAACTATCTCAATATAATTTATATTTAATTTTATTTTCCCGAAGGACCGAATGTTCCGTGGAATACACCTCTGAACATTTGCTGCAATTCATTCTTGTTATCAGAATATGACATCGCAATATCTTCTGTAATCAAGTCTTGTTCAAATAATCTGTACAATGAAGTATTCATTGTAATCATATTATTGAACGAACCTTTCTTAACTAATTCATAGATTTCACCAAGTTTATCTTTTTCAATAAAGTCTTTAACTGTAGGTGTAACAACAAGCACTTCGCACGCCGGACGACGACCTGTACCGTTTGAAATAGGGATAAGTTTTTGTGAAACCGTACCTCTAAGAACAGCAGCTAATTGAGAACGAACAAAATCTCTGTCAGAAGGTTCGTACATGTTTACAATTCTGTTTACTGTTTGAATAGCATCGTTTGTGTGGATTGTTGCAAAAACAAGGTGACCGGTTTCTGCTGCCTTCAAAGCGGCAACAACAGTTTCTTTATCTCTGATTTCACCGATGAATATAACATCCGGATCTTGTCTTAAAGCGTATTTAATACCGTCAGGGAAAGTCGGAGTGTCAATCAGCACCTGTCTTTGAGAAACTATTGATTTTTTGTTTGTAAAAATAAATTCAACAGGATCCTCAATTGTAATAATATGCTTCGGATAATTGATATTAATATAATCAATCAAAGATGCAATAGTAGTAGATTTACCTGAACCTGTAGGACCGGTAATCAAGACCAATCCGTTGTTCAAAGTTGCAAATTGCTCAATAGATTCCGGAAGTGTCAATTCGGTAACCCTTTTAATACTGTAAGGAATTGTTCTGATTACAAGCGCACTTTTACCCAACTGACGGCTTAAGTTAACCCTGAAACGGGAAACCCCATGAATTTCATAAGCAAAATCGAGGTCAAATACGGCATTAACTTTACCTTTAAAATGTGTAGGCAGTAAAATATCATACGCAATAGAAATGTCATCTTCGGTCAAGACAGGCATGTCTACTTTTGTAATCTTGCCGTCAATTCTGATAGCCGGATGTTCGTCAACTTGTAAGTGCACATCAGATGCACCAACTGCTACTGCTTTTTTAAGAAAAGCTATTATATTAAATTTGCTGTTTGAATAATTTTCTGCCATAATCTACCTCTCATTAGAGAGATTATAGCATCTTTTTAAGCAGTTGACAATAATATATTTAATGTAACGAAAATGTAACAAAGCAAAGAAAAAAGTAAATTTCTCAAAACAAAATTACTTTATATAAGAGTAAGGGAAATCTCAAATTATCAAACGGAAATTAATAATTGGATATTAAATAGTAATCAAGTTCATCAACTGTTTTGAACAAGATTAAATAAAAAAGTTTTTTATACTCTCTCTCTTAATATCCTCGTGTTTATTTAATGTTGCCTCTAATTAGGCAACTTTTTTTTTGCGTTAAACAACTGTTTCTGCTTCTTTGTGAGTTTCCAGATATTTTACTGCATAAACTGCGCCGACAGCACCGTCGGATGCTGCTGTAATTACCTGACGAAGAGGGGTTTTTCGAACATCACCGACTGCAAATACACCCTCTAATGAAGTTGACATTGTTTCATCAGTTACTATAAAACCGCCTGCATCCTGTAAAATCTGACCTGAGACATGCTCAACGTTAGGAACAATTCCTATATAAGGGAAAACACCGTTAACAGATAAATTAGAAATCTGATGTGTTTTTACATTTTCTAAAACAACAGTGTCTACCAAATTTTCACCTTTAATTTCTTTTACAACAGAATTCCATACAAATTCTATTTTTTCGTTTTTGAAAGCTCTTTCCTGAACAATCTTATCTGCTCTAAGTTCATCACGTCTGTGAACAAGATATACTTTATCGGCAAATTTTGTCAAATACATTGCTTCTTCAACAGCAGCATTTCCGCCGCCTACAACCGCAACAACTTTATTTCTGTAAAAAGCTCCGTCACATACTGCGCAGTAGCTAACACCTCTGCCCACAAATTCTTTTTCTCCCGGAACACCCAATTTCATAGGTTGTGCACCTGTTGCAATAATAATTGTTTTTGCGGTAAATTCATTTTCGTTTGTTATAATTTTTTTTGATTTTAAATCAATACTTTGAATTTCCTGCATAGGAAACTTCTTTACACCAAACTTATCTGCATGTTCTTCAAATTTTTCCATCAAATCATATCCGCCAACGATTTGAAAACCCGGATAATTTTCCAATTCTAAATAATTTGAAGGCTGACCGCCAAACATGTTTATATCAACAATAGCTGTCGAAACCGCACCTCTTGATGCATAAATTCCTGCTGAAAGTCCTGCAGGTCCTCCACCTAATATAACCGTATCAAATTCCAATTGCGCCATCTGTTTCCTCATTTTCCCGTAATACTTGAACCGGATATTTTCTCACCTCTTAAAACATACGTTGCCGTATCTTTTTTTATTAAAGACTTATCCCGTATTGAAAAAGTTTCAAGGGTCAGAGAATTAATCCCTGTAAAAGTGTCACCGTTCAGCTTTAGATCAACCGTATCGGTTAACTTTTTATTATCATACTCTCCGGTTTTGGTAAACCTTATGATATTACCATCTACATAATCTACTGTAACAGAAGCACTCGCTCCTGTAAACGGATTGTTTAAATTTATGACGTCGCCTTCACGTGATAAGTTCCATAGATCAACCGTTTGAGGCTTAAAATAAACACCGTTTGAAGATTGTTTATCTATCTTTGCAATTACACGCCAGCTGCCGTAAAATGAATTCGGAACCATTTCAACTTTTGAAACTCCGGCAGTCAAAGTTTCTGCGGAAACTGTTATCCCGAGCAAAAATACAATTATTATAAGTATTTGTTTTATAAATTTCATAATTAATTCTTAATTATAATTTAAACAATTGCCATTTTTTCCTGCAAAGCTTGAGCTGACTCCTCATACCCTGCTCTGCCCATTAAAGCATAAGTATAGTTTTTAGCCTGCTCTACACCCGGCTGATTAAATGTATTAATGTTATATAATTCACCAGCTATTGCAGTTTGAACTTCAAACATATAAAGCAATTGTCCGACATAATATCCGTTTACTTTCGGCAATGTAATGGTTACTGTTGGTCTGCAATAATCTGACAAAGCCACTCTTGTAGAATCCGCTTCGGCATTTATAAGTTGATTTATTGACTTTCCTCCCAAATAACCTATACCTGTATATTCAAAGATATTAGGAATTTCAAGTGTATTATCAAATTCTTCAACTCTTATAAAGTTAATAATTTTGTTATTAGGACCTTCGTTATAAAGTTGAATTTGAGAGTGCTGATCAGTTGCACCAAGAGCTTTGATAGGAGTTGGACCGATATTTACATCATTACCTTCATTATCTTTATTTTTCCCCAAAGATTCTGCCCAAAGCTGCACATACCAGTCAGAAACATATTTTAATCTGCTTGAATAAGGCATCATAACAGATAAATTTTTACCTTTTTTAGTATCCATTAAATAATGAATTAAAGCATTTTGAGCTGCGATGTTTTCATTAATATCGGTATTTTTAAGAGCCAAATCCATATCTTTAATACCATTAATAATTTCATCAATATCAATTCCTACAAGTGCAAACGGCAGCAGACCAACGGCAGAGAAAACAGAAAATCTTCCGCCGACATCATCGGGCACAACAAATGTTTTATACCCTTCCTGTTCTGCAATTTGTCTTAAGATACCTGTCTTTTTATCAGTAGTTGCAACAATATTTTTTCTGTAATCTGCTCCGAGTTCCTGTTCCAGAATATTTTTTACAATCATGAATTGCGACATTGTTTCTGCTGTCGAACCAGATTTAGTAATAACGTTAACAAGTGTCTTTTTTAAATCAATAACATTCAATAAACCGCTGATAGTATCAGGATCTATATTATCAAGAAAGAAAATTCTCGGAAGTCCGTCACGCTGTTCAGGCGTTAACAAATTCCAAAACGGCTTTAAAAGTGCCTCTGTAACAGCTAAACCGCCTAAAGCAGAACCGCCTATACCGAGGACCAAAATATTTTCAAATCTCCCCTGCACCATAGATGCATATTCTTTTACATACCAAAGAGTTTCCTCATTATAGCCTAAGTTCATCCATTGAAGCCACTGACCCGGCTTATCTTTTCTTTTGTTTAAGTCTGCAATAATTTTTGCTATTCTGTCTTTATAACTATCAAATTCAGCTTGAATATTTAAACCGTTCTCATTGCCTATTACCGCTTCATCAGTGTTTTGATAGTTAAATTTAATCATGTTTACCCCTTCTTATCTATTTATATTTTCTCTCTAATAAGTTACCAGTATACACTTATTATATATGCTGAAAGGGCAATTACAAGAAGATAGGTGTAGAATATTTAATAATTGTTTACCGTAATAAAAAAAGAGCCTTTAAAGGCTCTTTTTTTATTTCAAAACTCCGTATGCTTCCGAGATTTCCTTAAATATTTCCTCAAACTTTTTAGCTTGTTCTGCATTTGAGGCTTTGTCAGGATGATATTTTACTGCAAGCTGCCTGTATGCTTTTTTTATATCTGCCGGTTTTAAATTATCACCTAACTGTTGTTCTTGCGGTAGATATTTATTTAAAATTTCTTTTGCACTGTCTTTTGAAAGTTTTGATGCAGGTGCTTTGCCACCGCCGCCAAAGAAATGTCGTTTAAAGTCTTCGTAAAAATCTTCATCTGATCTTATTTTCAGTCTTTCTTTCATATCTTTTAATTTGTTCCCGAGAATTTCTTGTGTTTCTTTTGAATACCTGTGCTTGAATCCATCCAGATTATATTCTATAGCTTTATAAAGTGTAGTTTCAGGATCAAAATCCCAAACAATATCACCGATTCTTCTTGCAATATCATCAATTGCTTTATCTTCAATTTTTATCTTTTCTGCAATATCTTTTCCATTTAACATATCAATAATCTCTGATTTTAGAATGTTATGATAAATCATTTTCTGTTCAGGTGCAGTATTTCTTACGGACATAATCTTTGCACCGATTGCACGAAGTCTGATATTTTTCAAAAATTCCAATTCTTTCGGGTCTTTTACAACTTCATCAACCTTTGACAAATATTGTATTGCCTCATCCCAAAAAGCTGATTGAACATCTTTATAGGCACCATTTTCATACTTTCTTATGGAATTTTTCATAACATATCTGATAATTTTTCCATCGCCTTCTTTCATCTTGTTAATTACATCTACAGTTGAAAGGTTAAATTTTGTTCCTGCATCTGCAATTACTTTTTTAACTTCAGAATTAGCGGTAAACGTTTCAAACGCTTCGTTTAAAGGTTTTGCATTAAACATTTTTGCTATATCAACAGACATTTGTTTCAATTCTGACTTCAACTTATTCTGAACTGTTATCATATCATCTTTAAAAGCGTTGCTTAGTTTATCATCAGTTTTAATTTTTTCAATAACATTGAGCGCATTTCCTCTCGCATTTTGCTGAACGGCAAAATCAACAGCTGCTCTGTAATATTTTTCATCACCGCTTCTTTTGCCTGCAATTGTCAAACCATCAATGATATGTGAATATTTTACATCATCAGGTGTAAAGTAGAAAAACCTGCGATTTGTGTTGCTTATAACAATATCTGCAAGAACACGTTTGTCTTTTTCTGATGTCAAAGGAAGCTTAAATTTTGAAAAATATGCATCAATCATTTCATTCAGTTGTTTTGAAACTGTATCTTTATGAACAAATTCTGCACCGCCCTTTGCCTGTAAAGCTTCCAGCCGACGTAAAATATCATACGCCTCTACGGTATTTTTATGATTGTTAGCCTCGATAATTGTTGTATTCAAATATTTCATAAGCATATCTTCTTTTTTAAGGGGATTTGTTTCTGCACTAATTAAATCTTGTAAAGTATTGTTTAAAAAGGATGCTATTCTCATTTTTTCTTTTACATCATTTTCAGCCCATTCAAGGGTAAATTGTGACATAGGGTTTGTGTTTTTGCCCCACACATCTTTGTAAGTTTTACTTTTCTTTGCTAATTGTTCATATAAATCATAATCACATTTTGAGCCTAATATTTCATTTAAAACTTTTATTGATTTTTTATTTTCAAAAACATTTAAGAATTTTGGCTGAATTGTTTCTTCAAACAGTTGTTTCGACTTAAAATCAGCTTTTTCTTTGTATAAATTTCTAAATTCTTCATATAAAGTTTCAAGCTTTTCAGGCTCGATATTTTCTTTCCAATAAGTTTGAACACCTTTTTTCGGAAGGAAATTGAAGGATTTAACAAGGAGTTCTTCTTTTTTAAGAGGGTCCGATACTTCATTGGCAGCTTTTAACAAATCGTCAGAGATACAAGCAGGATTATATATTAAATTACTTTCCAAATTGAATATTGGATTCAAGCCCTTACGCTCGTACATTTTGTTAATTATTTCCAAGACCTCATCGTCAATTTTCGCATCTATACCGTATTGATTATCAAGGAATTTAGAATAATCTTTTTTAAGCTTTAAAATTTTTAATTCCTCTAAGCCATCTGCCTTGCCAACTTCAGGATTAGCATCTTCTTTTATTTTAGGTTGTCCAGTCGGTTTTTCCGGTACAGCAGTATCAGGCGTTTTTGTTTGTGGAACATCAGTTTTTTGATGTGTAACAGCTTCCTGCCCTTTTTTAGCAAGACTGTCTGCTCCATTTTCAGCAGCTTCCACGACCTTTGAACCTCTGCCTCTATAAATTGCCAAACCAACACCAATAGCAGTTAAAACTGCAGCAGCCGTCAATAATAATTTATTCTTTTTCTTCTTCTTATCTTCTTCTTTTACAGATAACTCAAATGTATCCGGTGCTTGTGTTAACTGCGGTTCAACACTGAGCGCCCCCCCCCCCCGAAAAGGGTACACGAACTTGTTTAACAGAATTAATTGCTTCAATCATGAAATTTCTCCTATAATTTTTCCAATTATATTTTTATAAACATAAAAAAAAAGAAAAAATTGCGCTTACGGAAATAAAATGTTAATTTTTTTAAACTTTAGCTTTCACCTTCGGTTGTCTGATCAGTTTTTGTTTTTCTTCAAGACGTTTTTGCTTATAACCGTATGCTGCATAGATTAAAAATCCCATAAATAACCATAACGGGAAATATAACGAAGAAGTAGTTAAAAACTTCATTGAATAAACCATCAATCCACCGCAAGTTATTATTCCCAATACAGGAAACAGAGGTGAGAAAGGAACCTTAAAAGGACGGGGTCTTTCTGGATCTGTTTTTCTTAAAATCAACACTGCAATACAAATAATTATAAACGAAGTAAATGTTCCAAAGTTACAAAGTTCAGCCGAAATATTCAAATCCATAAATAAAGCACAAATTATTACCACAATACCTGAAATCCATGTTAAAACATGAGGTGTTCTGAATTTCTTATGAATTAATCGTAATGATTTAGGCAAAAATCTGTCCCTGCTCATTGCATACAAAATTCTTGTAGTACCTAATTGATAAATTAATAGTACCGATGTTAAAGCACATAAAGCACCGATAGATATAAGACCTGCAAACCAGTCAATTCCAACAGCACGCATAGCATGAGCAATCGGAGCCTGAATATCAATAGAACCCAAAGGAACAGTTCCTGTTAAAACAAGAGCCACGCACACATATAAAACAGTACAAATTACAAGTGTACCTAAAATTGCTATAGGCAAATCCCTTTGCGGATTTTCGGTTTCTTCTGCCGTAGTTGAAATCGCATCAAATCCTATATATGCAAAGAAGATTAAAAATGCCCCCATAAATACTCCCTCAAATCCGTTAGGAGCAAAAGGCACCCAGTTTTCAGGCTTAACATAAAAAGCACCAACTACAATGAATGAGATAATCATAAACATGTTTACCCCGACCATAATACTTGCAAATCTTGTTGATTCTTTAACACCTTTGATAAGAAGTATTGTCAGTAATAAAACAATAACCATTGCAGGCAAGTTAATTGCAACAGGGATTTTATCAAAGATAAACGGCATTTGCGAATGCGGATCCAAGCCGAATTTATCGCAATATGAAAACATAAAACGATAATCGTTTCTCAGCCACATCGGGAAATTAACTACAAAATCAGGCAAAATGTGCTTAAATCCTTTTAAGAATTGAACAAAATATCCTGTCCATGCACAAGCAACAGTAATATTTCCGATTGCATACTCAAGCATCAAAATCCAGCCTACCATCCACGCCATAAATTCACCCATAGTTGCATAAGTGTATGTATAAGCACTTCCGGCAACAGGTATCATTGCAGCAATTTCACTGTAACATAAAGCCGAAAATACACAGGCAACAGCTGCCATAACCATTGATATAACAATAGCAGGACCGGCACCTGCACTTTCAGGACCGCCCTGAATAGCTGTACCGATAATCGTAAATATTCCTGTACCGACTACAGCACCTATACCCAGGACTATCAAGTCAAATACATTCAAAGTTTTTTTCAACTCTGATTTTTTGCTTATTGCTATTAATTCATCGGGGCTTTTTTTCTTAAAAGCATTATTAATTATAGATTTTAATTCCATTATTTCATCATTTCTTGTTTTTTAAGTTCTATTTTTTCGTTGTGAAGTTTGTTTTCATTCATTCTGTTTTTAACAAATCCGTAAAGCAAATAAATTATTGCACCAATACCTAACCATACAGGGAACAACAATGCCGAACCTGAAGGCTGCATAGATTTGTAAATCATTAAACCGCCGCAGCATAGAATTCCTAAAGAAGGAACTACAGGCGAAAAAGGAACTCTGAACGGACGAGGTCTTTGAGGATCTGTTTTTCTTAAAATTAATACTGCAACGCAAACGATTATAAATGAAGTAAATGTTCCGTAATTACAAAGTTCAGCCGCAACATCAAGATTTAATGTTAAAATTCCTACCACTGCAAGTAAACCTACCGTCCAGGTTAATAAAGCAGGTGTTTTGAACTTAGGGTGTAATTTTTGAAATCTTTGAGATATAAAATGATCTCTGCTCATTGCATACAAAATTCTCGTAGCTGCCATTTCAAGCACAAGAAGCACTGAAGTTAAACCGGCAAGAGAACCGATTGATATTAAGCCTGCTGCCCAGTTCATCTTATGCAATGACATACAATATGCCATAGGAGCTTTTAAAAACTCAAGAGGAACAGCACTGCTTGTATCCTGAATACCTGTCAGCACTAAAGCAACGGAAACATATACAATTGTTGTTATGACTAATGACCCGATAATACCTATCGGCAAATCTTTTTGAGGATTTTTACATTCTTCTGCCGCTGTTGCAAGAGCATCAAATCCTATATATGCAAAGAAGATTAAAAATGCGCCGGCAAAAATTCCTTCCGCACCATTAGGTGCAAAGGGGGTCCAATTTTCAGGTCTTACAAAAAATGCGCCGGCAAAAACAAATAATGCAATAACAGCCAATTTTACAAAAACCATAATTCCTGCCATTTTAGTAGAATCTTTGGTACCTCTAACCAAAATCATGGTAATAAGAAGAACTATCAAAATTGCAGGCAAATTTATACAAACAGGCATACCAAAGATATGCGGAACAAATACGTCAGGATTGTCTGCAACGATTTTTCCGGCACTGAATGCATCATTGACAAGCCATACCGGAGGATGAGCAAGCCAAGCCGGCAAAACTTTTTCAAATCCGCTCAAAAACTGTACAAAATGGTTTGACCAAGCGCAAGCAACTGCAATAAATCCGATTGCATACTCGAGCATTAACACCCAGCCTACCATCCACGCAGCGAATTCTCCAAGTGTTGCAAATGTGTAAGTATAAGCACCGCCTGCAACAGGTATCATTGTTGCAAATTCACTGTAGCATAGTGCTGAAAAAACACAGGCAATTGCCGCAACTATCATTGATATTATTAAAGCCGGTCCAGCTCCGATTATTGAGCCGTCAACGTTACCGGCACCAAAAATATCCCTAAACCGATAATAGCACCGACACCAAGAATAATTAAGTCCACAACTCCGAGAGTTTTTTCCAATCCCTCTGCCTTAGCTTCAGCAAGCATTTCATCAGGGTTTTTAATCTTGGTAATCGTTTTTAAAAAATTGCGTGTTAACGTCGCACGATTAAATTTTTCAGCCATTTAGTTTCCTTATTTTTCTATTTACAAAGAGGAAATCCTAATTCTTCTCTTTGTGCTACATATAATCTTGCAACAGCCGAAGCCATTGTTCTTACTCTGTTAATAAAATTAATTCTTTCATCTTTGCTTATAACGCCTCTTGCATCTAAAAGGTTAAATGTATGAGAGCATTTTAAAACGTAATCATAAGCCGGTAAAACTAATTTTGCATTAATACAATTATCGACTTCTTTTTGATACAAATCAAACATTGTAAATAAAGATTTTGCATCGCTCACTTCAAAATTATATTTAGATTGTTCAATTTCATTCTGCAAGAAAATTTCGCCGTATTTAAGGGTATCATTCCACATAATATCGTAAACAGACTCTTTATTTTGCAGATACATAGCAATACGTTCCAAACCGTAAGTTAACTCAAGAGCTACAGGCTTAACCTCCACTCCGCCGACCTGTTGGAAATAAGTAAACTGAGTAATTTCCATACCGTCAAGCCAAACTTCCCAGCCTACACCTGCAGCACCTAAAGTCGGTGATTCCCAGTTATCTTCAACAAATCTTACATCATGTTCTTTTAAATCAATTCCCATTGCTTCCAAACTTTTCAAATAAAGTTCCTGGGCATTGTCGGGAGAAGGTTTTAAAATAACCTGAAACTGATAATAATGACCAAGTCTGTTCGGGTTTTCACCATATCTTGCATCAGTCGGACGTCTGCAAGGTTCAATCATTGCAGTGTTCCAGGGTTCAGGTCCCAATGAACGCAAAAAGGTTGCGGGGTTCATTGTAGAAGCACCTTTTTCAATATCATAGGGCTGTTGAATTATACATCCGTAATCGGACCAAAATTTTTGTAAGTTAAAAACAAGTTCTTGAAAGTTTAAAGCCATAACCTTTTCCAATATTGTACTAATTACACTCGTTTGCACGCACAATGACAAACTCACTTTTAACGTGCTTTTTTCATACTACGTCCAACACATTAAAAATGCAATTATTATGTTTAAAAATATTAAGCAAGTAGTAGCAGGCTAAAAAGGATAATTAATTTTCCAGCCGTCCTGCATTATTTTTTGTGCACAGTAATATCCATTGCTGGCATTAGAGCAGCTTACATTAATTCTTTCCTCTGTGCAGGTATAGCATAACGGCATAATTCCTTTATTCTTTACTCTCGTAAATATAAAGACATCTTTACCGAAAACATTAGGACCTTTGCCGCCATTTAAGTCTATATATATTGTATCAGCTGCTACTGTCCCATCTCCGGATGATGCTGATATTGAATACATAATACCATCACTTGTCATAAATGGTATTCTTAAATTGCTCTGTGTAACAGTTGTCGTATCTTGAACACCGCTTAGAGTTTTAAAAGGGTAAGAAGCTTTATATCCGCATTCACCATACGTTTTACAGATAGAAGTGACATTAAAATAAGGAGTCCAATATTTCTTTATATATTCTTCCGGTCCCAACTCCAATGCACTTCCCCAGTGTTCATAATCGCCGTTATCAACTTCAGACCTCTTCATTGCCTGATTTAAGATAGTATAAGCCTTTTTCAATTTGGAAATTGTTTCTTCTTTTTTATAATGACCAATTACAGCCGGCATGGTTAAAGCAGCAACAATACCAATGATACCAAGTGTAATCAATACCTCAGCAAGTGTAAATGCTCTCATTTCTTTCATAAAAACTCCGTCATAATTGTGATGTTCTACATCATCATTATAACAGATTTTAATCTTTTTACAACCCTCTAAAAATACTTGTGAAGAGCTTAAAAGGTTGCCCCCCCCCCGAAATAACTAAATTTTCTCATGAATTACTCCCTTTCATTTATTTATCATTATTATAATATATTTTACAATAATTTTCAATATTGTTCATTATATGATACAATTTGAAAAAAAAGAAAGGGAACTATGGTTGATAAATTAATAATATTTTCAGGAAAGCAATACTCAGGCAAAGATACCGCAGCTAAAATTATGTTAGAAGCTTTGCCGGATTTTAAACGCTGTGCAATGGGCGATATTATAAAATTAACATACGGCGAACAAAAGGGACTTACCTATGAAGAAATTGAAAAAAACAAACCTTTATATCGTCAGGATTTGATTAATCTAGGTAATTGGGGACGTGCGCAGGATGAAGATTACTGGCTCAAAAAAATTATCGAACAGGACGGAAATATTATGGTAACAGACGTACGTGTTCCGCATGAATATGAAGTCTTTAAAAATGCAGGCGCAATATCAATCAGAGTAGAAGCTTCTAGAGAAACAAGAATGCAACGTGGCACACTTATTGGTGAAACAGATATTACGGAAACAGGTCTTGATAATATTAACGACTGGGATTACATAATCGAAAACAACTCAGATTATGAAACTTTAAAAGAAAAAGTAAATGAAATAATTAAAAAAATAAAAGAGGATTAATAAATCCTCTTTTTTAGTGTGATTGTGTATATATGTAATTGTTAGACCATTCCTTCTTTTACGGCTTTAACCGCTGCCTGCACTCTGTCATTTACACACATTTTTTGCAAAATTGAGCATACATGAGCTTTTGCAGTATGGACACTTACAATAAGTTCTTTTGCTATTTCAGTATTACTTTTACCGAGTACAAGATGTTTTAAAACTTCAAACTCTCTTTCAGTAAGAGGTACTCTGCCGTCAGAGTGAGATTTGCTCGGCAGAAATCCGACATTATCAATTTTAGGCAAAGAGTTCAATGCAGTTTGCGCAACCATAGGATCAATCCAGCAAACGCCTGTTGATACATCTCTTACAACATCGGCAAGTTTTTTCGGATCAATATCTTTTAAGCAGTATGCACTGGCACCGGAGCTTAAAGCTGCAATTACTTCTTCTGATCTGTCATGAGAAGTCAGTGCAATAATTTTTGATTCAAACATCATTTCTTTGCACTTAATCATTGCTTCAATACCGTTCATGCCGGGAAGTCCCAAATCCATTAAAATTACATCAGGCTTGTGTCTTTCAATAAGCTTAAGTCCTTCCAGGGCATCTTCTGCCTCTGCTACAACATCAATATCTTCGTTTGCATTTAATGCGCAGCGCAGACCAACCCTTGTTAATTTAAAATCTTCCACAATAATTACACTTATAGTTTTTTGTGCTGTTGATGAACTTTGTGTCATTGAAAACCCCGCCTTTCGTAACGTAAATTGCTCCATTATTTGGTACATTATCCTGTACACATCTTATTAAATTATAGCGAAAATAAATAATCTATTACCTACGTGACTAATATATTGTAAAAAATACAATTATAAAGGCATGATAAATAATATTTTTATTATGCTATAATGCTATTACAAAAAGTTATAAAGGGAGTATATCATGCTAGAATTTCTTTTCGGGAAAAAAAATCAGGAAAATCCAAAGGATATAAAAATTAATGAGATTTATTCCAATTTAAAAAAAGAATATCCTTTTGAAAAAATTTCTGATGAAAGAAAAAAAGAGTTAACAGATCTTATCGGGAAATACGGTTACCTTCCTTACCCTTATATTAAAGCTCTGGAAGAACTTTCTCCCGAAGAAATTCTTTTCGGGCTTGAAATAAAATGGAGCGCAAACGGCATTTTTAAAAACGGAAAATTTTCATTTAATAATGAAAATATAAGTGTTTTAGCAAGAAATAACGTAAAAGATTCATCCTGGATAAAAAAAGAAGGTCATAATATAAAATTGATTAACCTTGCAGGTTTAGGAAACGGTAACGTTACCAAAACTCCCGGTAAATTTATAGACTGGCTGAGACAGCTTCTTATATTACCTACAGGTAATCTTGATAATAACATTTTTAATACAACTATGTATATTATACCTTTTCATCCGAGAGAATTCGGCTGCGCTTACCTTCCTAAAAGTTCGGAAGTAAGCGATGCATTGCTTGATAAAAAAATTGAATCTCTTACAGGATTGGATGCTAAAGGTCAGGTGCAAACATTTATTACACTTGCACAGCTTGCAGGACATCCGGTAATTTACGATATTCTCCCCCAAACAGGAAGATTTTCAAAAGCTGTTCTTGCAAATCCTGAAATTGCAAGATGGTTTGACATTAACATTTTATCAACAGAACTTGACAAAAATATTGATAAAATAGCTAAAAACCTTCCTAAATCAATTGATGAAGAAGATATCGAACTTGTTAAAAATATCTACAAAGAATCATTAAGCGGTTCTGCAGGAGATTTAAGTGCTCATTATAAAAACATCTATGATACCTTTGACAGTCTTATGGACGAGGCTAAAAAAGAGCTGTCTAATGTTATGATGAAAAAAGAAAATCAAATAAAAATTCAAAAACGTGCACGAGATATTATTGCTAAAATTCACGGATTTAAAAATAATCAAAAATTAACAGAAGATGATATTACAAAACAAATTGATGCTATTCAGGAACTTATCAAAGAAGGCTTGTGGCCGGCTCCGGGCGGTGCCTGGTGTTCTGCGGGTGTGCCTGTGTACGACAAAATGAGTGAATGCGGCGGTTATCCTACATTTAAGCATTACGACTATAAAGGCGATGACGTCACCGGATTTGCAAACCTCGACTGCCAGACACCTTACTATTTCTGTTTTCTTGAAGACGGAAGTTTTAATGAGTCTGTAATTGAATATTTTATTGATTATATGCTTAATTTACAGCAAGATTACAATTTTGACGGCTTCAGGGTTGACCATATCGACCATATCGTAGATAAAGTTTCCGAAAGCCACGGCAGACCAATAAGCTACAGAGCTCCACGTGTTGTGTTGAACAGATTAAATAAAGCAATGAAAGCAAAAATTCCGTATTTCGGTACACTTGCAGAGTATATGCTCTGGGATGATTTCTTAAAAGAATATCATAAAGGCATGAGTTTTGACCTCTTGTGGGGTAATGATATTGTTTCCCAATGCGAAAAAACACCTGAAAAAATTACTGAAGATAACCAGCACCTTGCAAATTACAATGTTAACTATAAAAAAGGTGAAAAATTGTCTATTCTGAAAACCTATAACAATCAGGACGGTGAATTCAGATGTATAGACCAGTACCCTGGACAGCTCGGTGAAAACGGAGCTCTGTTTAAATGGTTTAAATACAAATTCCTGCCCGGAGGCAAATTTGCACAACGTCCTATGCTATATGTTGACGGCGATGAAAGCTTTACTCACAGAGGTATTGAAAGTGTTATCGGAGAAGAAATTTCAATGCCGAGAGAAAATCACGCTGATTTTTACAGAAAATTCAATGCAATAGATTTGTTTGTAAAATCACAACCGATTATTACTGACGGAGAAGCTCAAATAATTTCTCAGGATGATGACGGATTTGCAGCGTGGATTATTTCTAAAGAGCCTCTAAAAACATCTTTCCTTGTAGTTGTTAATTACAAATATGAAACAGAAAAAGTAAGCAAATGCGATGAAGACGGCAACAGTTATTCCGAAATAGTAAACGGTGAGCCTGTATTTGACAAACATATACATCTTCCGGGAGATTATATTATAGAAAAAGAACACTATATTGACGGCAATGAATTTGTATCAAAAGCTATAGAATTCGCTGATTCAACATTAAACTTTGATAAGCTTGAACCTTGCGAATTCAGAGTATACGAACTTAAAAGAGCATAAATATGATTAAGCAGCTGAGAATTAAAGATTACATTTTGATTGATGAACTGACCGCTAATTTTGATAACGGTTTAAATGTGATTACAGGCGAAACAGGTGCCGGTAAAAGTATTCTTATAAACGCTATTGATATAGCTTTTGCGCCACGTGTTTCAAAAGATGTCATAAAACATGACAAAGAAAAAGCTGTTGTTGAATTAGTTATAGAAAATACCAAACATGATCTTGCCTCATTATTTCAAGAAAACGGCATTGACTGCTTTGGAAATGAAATAGTTCTTACAAAAGAAATTACGGCTAACGGTGTGAGAGCAAGAGTTAACGGAACACTTGTCAATCAGGAATTTATTAAACAGTTGAAAAACTATTTTCTTGATATTCACTCCCAGCATCAGACATACGCATTTATGCAGCCGAAGTACCATATTAATCTTCTTGATAATTATGCAAAAGAGTCTTACGGCACAAAACTTGAAGAATACAAAGAAAGATTTAAAGAGTATCAAGCACTTCAAAGTCAGCTTGAAAATTTAAAAACAGCATCTGATATGACAGAAAACCAGCTTGAATTTTTAAAATTTCAAATTGATGAAATTGACAGTGCAAATATCCAAAGCTCTTCAGAAGATGAAGAACTTAATAACGAACTTGAAGTTTTGGAAAATGCGGAAAAGCTTAAAGAATTAACCGGAAGTGCATACTGGGCAATCAACGGCGACGACGGCTCAATTATGGAGGCATTAAGCAAGATTAAACAAAATATTTCCAAAGCCGCATCCATGGATAAAAATCTTGAAGAAACCGAAGCAAACTTAATTGATGCTATAGAAAGATTAAAAGATTCAGCCGGCGAACTAAGGGATTACAGTCAAAACCTTGATAATGATACGGAAAGATTAAATGAAATTCAGGAAAGATTGTTTTTGCTTGACAAACTTAAAAGAAAATACGGCGGAACACTTGAAGCTGTTATGGAAACTTTTGACAGTCTTTCAAAAGAACTTAATGCAATTGAATTTTCAACACAGAACATAGATGAGCTTGAAGCAAAAATTTCACAAATTCGTTCTGAACTTGAAAAATCAGCTTCCGAAATAAGCGAAAGCAGAAAGAATTACTCACAGGTTCTGTCTGTATTGATAGAGGAAAAACTGGAGAAGCTTGAACTGCCGAAAGCAAGGTTCAGTATCTCAGTAGAGCCAAAAGAATTAGGCTCTGACGGAGCTGATGATGTTGAATTTTTAATATCAACAAATGTATCGGAGGATTTAAAACCGCTTGCAAAAGTTGCATCAGGCGGTGAAATTTCACGTGTAATGCTGGCTGTTAAATCTATATTTGCACAAAGCGATGATATAAATACAGTAATTTTCGATGAAATTGATACAGGCATTTCGGGAAAAGCTTCTCAAAGCGTTGCCGATGAAATTTCCGAACTTTCAAAATATCACCAGATTATTTTGATTACTCACCAGCCAATAATTGCATCAAGAGCTGATAAGCATTTTTATGTAAGAAAATCCCAAACTGATGAAACTAAAGTTGAAGTTTATGTTTTAACAGGAGAGAACAGAATTAAGGCTCTTGCGGAACTTGCAGGCGGAGAGATTAACGAACAGTCAATAGAATTTGCAAAATCATTGATTAATATATAAAAAAAATCCCGCAGCCTGTGCGGGGATAGTTGACATACGTTTCTATTTCTTCCTGCGGCAAGGAGCCCTAATCCTCAATAAAATCTCTGAAGTGCTGTAATTCTTTCCTCTCTCTGATTTTTGATAATGCGGAATCTTCAAGCTGTCTTATACGCTCTTTTGAATATCCCATTATCTCTCCAAGCTGTTCCAGAGTTTTTGGCATTTCTCCGTTAATACCGAAACGGCAGGTAATAATCTGTTTTTCTCTGTCTGATAATGTTGACAATAAATGTTCTACGCTTCCTTTTAAAGCATTATTTTTAGTCTGCATTTCCGGTGAACGATATGAAGTATCTTCGATATAATCGCCGATATTCAAATCATCAGTCACCGGTGTTTCAAGACTGATAGGTTCTTTGATGATAGATTTTTTAATCATTGAAAGCTGCTTGGCCGTAATTTCAAGACGTTCTGCGACTTCGGCATCAGTAGGTTCTCTGCCCAGTTCAAAAGTAAGCATTGTATAGCACTTCTTGTATTTGCGAATTTTATCTGTCATATGAACAGGAATTCTGATTGTTCTTGAATTGTTTGAAATTGCTCTGATAATTGTCTGCCTTATCCACCAGGTTGCATAAGTTGAGAATTTAAAGTTCTTTGAATAATCAAATTTCTCTGCCGCTTTAATAAGTCCGAGAGATCCCTCCTGCACTAAATCCATAAACAATACGCCCTGACCGATATATTTTTTTGCAATACTTACAACAAGCCTTAAATTTGCCTGAACCAATTTTCTTTTTGCAATATCCGCCTGCGACGGCTTTCCCTCCTTAATCTGTTTTCCGAGAGCCTTTTCTTCTTTGGAATTTAACAGTTTCACTTTTCCGATATCTTTTAAGTACATTTGTAAAATATCGTCATCATTAGATATTGAATTAAATGTTTTGGGTTCTTCTTCATCTTCCATTACATCAATATATTCAATTTCACCGGGGTATGTACATTTTAAATCTTTGTATAAATCTTCTTCTTTACACTTGATTACATTCATACTTTAAGTACCTCTCTCCTTCCCTACAGGTAATTCCACACTAACTTCCGATATAAAAATCAGAATACTTACTACTTTTGACGTAAATAAAGAAATTTTGTTTCAATCACACTTTTTGTGTAAAATAAAAATATGGGAATAATAAATGAAAAAGATTTTATTGAAACAGTTCCACTGTTAACAGAAAAAGCATTTAAACCCGGAGAAAGACTGGATGTAAATGTTTTGGATTCACATGATTTCAGATATGTGGAATCAGGAGAATTTAAAGCTAATCTGCATGTTCACACCAAATATTCCGACGGAATTGCAGATGTTGAAGAACTTTTAAAATATTCTGAAAAACTCGGTGCGCAACACAACGGTTTTCTTCTTGCAATTACAGATCATGACACAATTGAAGGTGCACAGGAGGCTTTTGAAAAATACAATGAAAAATCTTACCCGCATTTAAATCTGTGTTTAGGGTTGGAAATTTCAACAGTAGGAATAAATTTTCCCGCCCAGAAAAAGCCTGTGCCAATCCATTTGCTGGTATACGGCATAAACCCTTTTGACAGAAAGCTGATTGATTTTTTAAATGAGAAACGGGATAAAAAATTATTGCTTGCTAAAGATACGATAAAAAAATTAAACGAAGAGCTTCCTTATAATTTTACACTTGAAGAAGCTGCAAAAGTTCATGGTATGGTCGCAAAAGGTCAAGATGAAGTTGCACACCCGATGAAAAAATATACGTCAGGTAAAATTTTACTTGAATATTATTTCCCGAATGCTGATTTCAGCTACGAAAAACCGATAAAAAAATTTAAATACTTGTTCAAGAGCAGTGAACCGTATCACAAGATTTATAAAAAAGCACTTGAAATGTATACTCATCAGACATTACCCGAAATCCCGGACAATATTGAACAACAAATTCAAAAAGCAAGAGAAATATACTTAAAAGCTCATCCCGCTGTCAGTAATATGCTTGATGGATTTGCTTATTTTGAAGAAACAGCGGAATTTATAACAACTCTGGATTGCGGCGTTATGTCTGTCGCACACCCTGCAAGAAGCAAGGCTTATACAGACGAATTTTATACATATTTATTTGAAAACTTTAAAAAGTATGGAAAAGAAAAAGCTTTATTTTATGAAGGTTATTACCAGTCTTATGAAGGTGATTATCCGTCCAAATGGCTTTCTAAAATTGATGAAGCTGCTAAAAAATTTAATTTACTTAAAACAGGAGGTCTTGATTCTCATGGAAAAGACGTTATATCAAGATGCCCGTATTCTTAAAAAAGAGGTTCAGATGATTAAAAAACTTTTGATAATTACATTATTATTTATAGCTCCGTCAGTGTTTGCAGATACAGGCTACGTAAGCCCTGAAAATTATGCAGTAAACGAAGCTGATTTGACAGACTATTGGAGTGTTCCTAAAAGCGAGCCTTTAAATATAACATCTGAAACAAAAACCGCTAAAATAAAACACAAAAAAGAAAAACCCGAAAAATATAAAAAGCCGTACGAAGAACGACTTATGTATAAAGTGGCAAAATGGTGGACTGACCAAAGATACAAACGAGAAGAACCTCATCATGGCGAAAAACATGAAATTAAAGTTAATTCCACATACAGGCAGGAGCAAATGAAAAAACTTCAATCTTCGGAAAGTAAAATTGAAACTGATAATACCTCCGTTAAAAACAACAAAAAACAAAAGAAAAATAAGAAGTCAAAAAAGAATAAAAAAAATAATTAAGATTTGTAACAAATTTTAATTATTTTTATAAAAGCGGGCAAAAACGCCCCCCCCCCGTTTTATTTAATATATAGGGAAAAATGGAGAAAAATATGACTTTAAACGTATCTGAAATTAACGGAATTAGCAAGAAAAACATTAATTTTAAATCTGAGATTAAAGAAGAAGTAAAAGAGAATAAACCTGAAAAAGAACAGGAAAAATCTTTTTATGAACGTAATAAAAAAGCCCTGATTGCATTAGGAGCAATCGGAGCCGCTGCTATTGCAATAGGCACACACCATTGTATAAAAAATAAACATGCCGAAAAATTATCCGATGCTGCAAGCGATGCAGCAAAAGATGCCGGACAAAAGGTCAATGAAGCAAGTGATAAAATGACCAGAAAAGCAGAAAATACATTAGAAGAATTTAAAAATAAACTTAATAAACTTGCTGATAATGAAGATGCTACAACTCATATCAAATCAATTTTTTCTTCTGAAAATCATAAATTAAGACTTGAAGCTGTCAAAGAACTTCTCAGAAATGAAGGAAAACATATTAATGCAAATAACTGGGAAGATATTTTTAATTCGTTAATAGAAATAAAACCATCAAAAAATATTAAACCAGAAAGCATTTCATCTAATATAAACGAATTTTATCAAACTATCGCAAAAAAAGAAATAGTTACACCTCAGGTTATTGATAAAATCATAGCTAAACTTCCTGAAGCATCAGATGATGTTAAACTAAATCTTGCAGAAAGATTAATTGATGATATTTTGGATACAAAAGGTAATACAATTCAACCCAAATTATCTTTAGAACAAAATAAAAAAATTATGGACATTTTAGATAATGTTAAGCAGGAAACTTATACCTTTTATCCCGGAGGTATGATTGGATACAAAAACCATACTGCATCAGGATTGAAATATCAATACAGCACTAGACATTTCACTGAACAAAAAATTGACGAAAAATATATTAAAGATATCAAAGGTCTTTTATCAGGAAATTCTTTAACAGATGATGCAAAACTCCAATTAATTGACGATATTTATATGGCTAAATTCTGTCGTGAAGATAAAGAAAAGAGCAAAGAAAGCATTCAGCTTATAAAAGAACTGCTTAATTCATTTGAGGGCAATAAAGCAGAAAAATACAGCAGACCGAATGCAATTATTAGCTTTCAACGAGATAAATTCTCACTTGGATGTAGTTTGTTTAGCCATGCTGACATTTATGATGATTATAAAGTATTTACAACTGCCGAAAAATTAAAAATAGTCCAAAACTTAAAAGAAATGTCTAAAAATGTTAAAGTCAGCACAGAGCTGCTTGGCGGCAATGCACATTATATAAATGAGATTTACAGAAGTGAACTAGGTTTAAAAAGCAAAAACTTCTTTGAAAATATATCTGATAATATTTCATTAGAAGATTATGAAAAATTTACCGATGAAATGTTAAACGGCTATAAAGAAGCTTTAAATCACTTTATCAAAGGCGACGAATTCTTTGAAGAACTTGATGCTGAGCTTCTGAAACAAAAATTTGATTTGTTTGCACTTGATTCTTATATGAATTTGATTTCAGAGCAATTAAAATATGTATTTGAACCTGAAAAAGCGGCAAAATTTCAAAATATATCTGACAAGATCGCTGATTTTGGTAAAAAACATTTTAATATCGGCTCAAGCAGCAGTTCAAGCGGCTCAGGCAAATCTAATTTTGCACAGGATTTTGTAAATAATAAAACAAAAGAAGCCAAGTCAACTATATCAGAATTTTTACGCAAAGACAAAGACCTTGAAGAACTGGCAAAAGTATTTGATAATGATAAGCTTGATGAAAAAACTTTGAAAAATATCAAGAGAAGATTTGCTGTTAAATATCACCCTGATAAAGCAAAAGATGATAATCAAAGAGCAGAATTCACAAAAATATTCCAGGAAATAAACAATGCTATTGAAATCTTAGAAAAAACAATTAAAAAATAAATTTATAAAATTAAAAAAAATGGTTGACAATTAAAATTGTTTCAGTTATGATTAATTCTACTGAGGGCGTTTAGCTCAGTTGGTAGAGCGCCTCCCTTACAAGGAGGATGTCAGAAGTTCGAGTCTTCTAACGCCCACCATAAAACGAGGTTAGGAAAATCCTAGCCTCGTTTTATTTTACAAACTATTTGCTTAATTTTCATTTTTACTTTAAAGTCATAGAATGAACGAAAATGATGAATTAGTTGTAAGTATAGAAAAAATGTCCAATCTCGGGACAGGAATTGCTAAAGTTGACGGTCAGGTTGTATTTGTTGAAAATGCCTGCCCTCAAGATCAAGTTAAAGTAAAAATTACTAAAGTAAATAAGAATTTTGCAACCGCAAAGACAATTGAAGTTATTACCCCGTCACCACACAGAGTTAAACCTTTTTGCGCCATGCAGAAAGTTTGCGGTGCATGTCAGTTTCAATTTATAGATTATGATTATCAATTACAATTGAAAAAACAAATTGTTGAAGATGCAATGAAAAATATCGGAGGTATTGATACTCCGGTTAATAATCCTGTTCCAAGCCCTGATATAAAAGAATACAGACATAAAATTCAATATCCTGTATCTCAAACAAAAGTTTCAGGAAGAATATTGGCAGGCTATTACAAACCCCAGAGCCATGAAATTGTTAATATTAAGCACTGCCCGATACAGCCGGAAATTTGTGACGATATCATTGATTTTATACGAACTAAAGCTTTTGATTACGGTATTACAGGGTTTAATGAAAAGAAACATTCAGGCGATTTACGCCACATTGTAATAAGAAGCTCTTATGCCACAGGCAAATGTCTTGTAACATTAGTCGTTAACTCTACTAAAACTTTTGAAAGACTTAATGACTTTGCAAAATGCATTTACGAAGAGTTTAAAGAAGTTACCGGTGTTTGTGTAAATTTTAATTCTAAAAAAACGAATGTAATTCTCAGCGAAAAAACAGAATGCATATGCGGAAAAGACTTTGTAAAAGAAAGAATTTTGGATAAAACATTCAGAATAGGTCCAAATACATTTTTTCAGGTAAATCCCAAAAGTGCTGAAAATATTTTTAAATATGTTAAAGACTATTTACAAGAAAATTTTGACAACCCGACTGTTTTGGATGCATACGCAGGTGTAACTTCATTTGGCATAAGCGTTTGCGATAACTGTAAACAGGTAGTAAGCGTTGAAGAAAATAAAGAAGCTGTAAATTTAGCTTCCGAAATAATTAAATTAAATAATATTGAAAATGTTGAAATCCATAATATGGATGCAGCAAAATTCTTTCAAAAAACAAAAAGAAAATTTGATGCGGTAATTTTGGACCCGCCAAGAAAAGGCTGTTCAAAAGAAAGTTTGGATGAAGCTTACCGGCTTTCAAAGAACAAGATAATTTATGTCAGCTGTAATCCTGCTACCCTTGCACGTGATTTAAAGTATTTGAAAGAAAAAGGCTGCACAATAGAAAGCATTCAGCCGTTCGATATGTTCTGCCATACATACCACATTGAAAATGTCGTAATCATTAGTCGATAGGCTTATACAAATCTAAAACTTTACGTAAATTTTGTTCAACCATATCAAGATTTTGATAAGTTTTTGTTTGTTTAAAGTTTGGTTTTGAACGCTTGCTCGGCGGTTGAGCATTAAATTTACCAAGGAATAATGTTTTTAATGATTTGAAGAGTTTATCAACAGATTCAACGCCTTCCCGTGTAAAAGTGATTTGTTCTGACTTTTTCGCCCCTGATGCATCACGGTGTTTTGCATCTGCATACAGACCTTTGGTTAATTTATGATATTCTTTTTTAATAGCTTTAATAATCTGTTTAGCACCATCGTCTTTTACAAAAGTATCATATTTTCTGAAATTTTCATAAACCAATTCGTGTTCTTTATTTTTTATTGCCAAATAATTTGGTCCGGGTAAAATAAGCAATTCATAAAGATTTCCGTTCTTTTCAAAACGCATTTGAACATCTTCATATCCAGATGGCACGGCATTATCACCAAATCTGACGTCAATATCATCTACCATTTTCGGGATACCGTTTTTATCAAGCACAATGTTTCCGTTAGCATCTTCTGCAAAAGTTTTTGCGATTTTATACCCTTTTTTTTGCATTTCATTAACGATTTTTACATAGTTTTTTTCAGCATCAGGAATAAACATTGTAGCTCTTACGCCGTCTCTAATTACACCTGAATATCCACGCTGTGAATATTGTTCCGTTCTTTTTTCCAGTTTATCCAAAATTGATGGGAGTTCTTTTGTGTTAGTCGTATTTAATTCTCTGTAAAAAGAAGCTTCCGGTATCTGTTGCGCTACCCGCTCTAAATCATCCATATATTTCTCAGCCAGCAACCTGTTCTGGGAAACTAAAAAATCCCCCAAACGTGTTTTTGTATCAGTTCTTTTGCTTTCTGTTTTTTGGGCTGCTGCTTTGGTTTGAGTATTACTTTGTACAAGTATATCAGTTTGTGGAGAACGTTCAAGCTTAGATGATGCCCCCCCCCCGATTTTTTTTCTTGTTTTTTTAACAGCATTAGCAATACCATTGGTTATATTTTCAACCTTTGGCCTCATTGGCGGAACTCGTCTATTCAGTCTGTCGATTGCTTTTAATTTAGTCATACGTCAACTCCACACATTTATATAAAAACAGGTTATTTGTACATATTGCCTAATCAGGGTAAATTATTACAAAAATGATACAAGAACGATTATAATTTAGAAATTTAATTTTGTCAAAAAAATATGTTTGTATTAAAATATAATGGTAAAGTATAATTAAGTAATAGCATTAAATAAGGAGGTTTGCTAATTATGCCAGGAAAAACTATAACAGTTGACGGCAACTACGCTGCAGCGCATATTGCGTATGCATTAAGCGAGGTTTCCGCAATTTATCCTATCACTCCTTCATCTACAATGGGTGAATGGGTTGATGAATGGGCTTCACAACACAAAAAAAATATCTGGGGTGAAGAAGTAAGAGTTGCCGAAATGCAATCCGAAGCCGGTGCAGCAGGTGCTGTTCACGGTTCTCTTGCAGCAGGTTCTTTAACTTCTACATACACTGCTTCACAAGGTTTATTACTGATGATTCCTGTTATGCACAAAGCTGCTGGGGAAATGCTGCCACACGTAATCCACGTATCAGCAAGAGCACTGGCTGCTCAATCATTAGCAATTTTCGGCGACCACTCAGACGTTATGGGATGCCGTAACACAGGTTATGCAATGTTAGCTGCTAACTCTGTTCAGGAAGAAATGGATTTGGCTTTAGTTGCTCACTTAGCTACTTACAAATCTAAAGTTCCTTTCTTGCAATTCTTTGACGGTTTCAGAACTTCTCACGAAGTACACAAAATCGAAGAAATTTCTTATGAAGATATTGCTAAATTAGTTGAACCTAAATATATCGAAGAATTCAGAAAAAGAGCATTAAGACCTGAAGCTCCTGTTTGTAAAGTCGGCGCACAAAACACCGATGTTTACTTCCAGGGTCGTGAAACAGTTAATAAATACTATGATGCTGTTCCTGATATTGTTCAAGAATATATGGATAAAGTTGCTAAAGTTACAGGAAGACAATACCATCCGTTCGATTACGTAGGTGCTCCTGATGCAACTGACGTTATCGTAGCTATCGGTTCCGGCTGCGAAACTATCGAAGAAACTATCGAATACTTAAATGCTAAACGTGGTACTAAATACGGTTTGGTTAAAGTAAGATTATACAGACCGTTTGATGTAAAACGTTTCAACGAAGCTTTACCTGCTTCTGTTAAACGTATTACCGTTCTTGACAGAACTAAAGAACCGGGTGCCATCGGCGAACCTTTATACTTAGATGTAGTTGCAGCTTTAGGAAACAAAGACATCAGAGTTATCGGCGGACGTTACGGTTTATCATCAAAAGAATTTACACCGTCAATGGTTCTTGCTATTTACAAACACGCTGAAAACAACGGTTTCCACGGCTTCACAGTAGGTATTGAAGATGATGTTACAAATAAATCTTTAAAAGTTGAAGAACACATCGTTACAGAACCAGAAGGAACTACAAACTGTATGTTCTGGGGACTTGGTTCTGACGGTACCGTTGGTGCTAACAAAAACTCAATTAAAATTATCGGTCAATATACAGACAAAGATGCTCAAGCATACTTTGCTTATGACTCTAAAAAATCATTCGGCGTTACAGTTTCTCACTTGAGATTTGGTGACCAGCCTATTAAATCTACTTACCTTATTACAGCTCCTGACTTTGTATCTTGTTCAACACATGCATACATCGGCAGATATGATCTGTTAAAAGGTATTAAAGAAGGCGGTACATTCTTACTTAACAGCCCTTGGAGCAAAGAAGAAGCATTCTCTCACCTTACAAAAGAAATGCAGGAAACTATTATTAATAAGAAAATTAAATTCTATAACATAGATGCAGAAGCTCTTATTGAAAAACAACCGGGCTTACGTGGTAAAGGTGCAAACACAGTTATGATGGTTGCATACTTCAAAGTTTCAGGTATCATTCCTTTTGAACAAGCTTTAGAAGGCATGAGAGAAATGACTAAGAAAACATTCAAGAAAAAAGGCGATGATGTTGTTAACATGAACTTAGCATTGATTGATGCTGCTGTTGATGCTTGTGAAGAAGTTGAAGTACCGGCTTCATTAGACGGAATTTGCGCAGCTGAAGATGTTAAATTAATTCCAGATGATGCATCTGAATTCGCTAAGAAAATCATTGAACCTTCAATGAGATTAAAAGGCGATGACATCCCTGTATCAGCTATGTCAAATGACGGCGTAATCCCTACAGGTACAGCTTGTTTGGAAAAACGTGGCATCGCACCTCGTGTTCCTCACTGGAACCCTGAAAACTGTATTCAATGCGGAATTTGTGCATCAGCTTGTCCGCATGCAGCTATCAGAACTAAGTTGATTGAAAAAGACAACTTAAAAGATGCTCCTGAATCATTCAAAACAATTAATGCAAGACCTGCTGAAAATGATGAACAATTTAAAGTTCAGGTTTACTGCAAAGATTGTACAGGATGCGGAGTTTGCTTAGACCAGTGTCCTGCAAACAAAAACCCTGAAAAACCGGCTTTAACCTGGTCAACTATTGAAAAAGAAGAAGAAGCTTGTGAATTGGTTAACGAAAAATTCTTTGATGAATTACCGGATAACGTAATGGGTAAAAACACAACTAAGACAATTAAAGGTGCAATGCTTAGAAAACCTTTATTTGAATTCTCAGGCGCTTGCGCAGGCTGTGGTGAAACACCTTACGTTAAATTAGTTTCACAATTGTTTGGTGAAAACGTTATCGTTGCGAACGCTACAGGATGTTCTTCAATCTACTCCGGTACATTCCCGACTATTCCTTACACAACTAATAAGGATGGAAGAGGTCCGGCTTGGGCTAACTCATTATTCGAAGATAACGCTGAATTCGGTTTCGGTATGAGATTAGCAGTTGATTCAAACAGAGCACTTCTAAAATCATATGCTCAAAAAGTTATTGAAAATGACAAAACTCCTGCTGATGTAAGAGAAGCATTAACAGAAGCTTTAACTCATTGGGATAACTCTAAAACAGATGAAGCTGTTGCTGCTCAAGATAAAGTTAAAGAAGTTCTTGCTAAATATGCAGATGTTGATTGCGCTGATTTAGCTAAAGTAAGAGAACTTCAAGACTACTTCACAGATAAATCAATCTGGATTATCGGCGGCGACGGTTGGGCTAACGATATCGGTTACGGCGGTATTGACCACGTATTGGCTCAAAACCAAAACGTTAACATACTTGTTCTTGATACCGAAGTTTACTCTAACACCGGCGGTCAAGCTTCTAAATCTACACCTACAGGTGCTGTTGCGAAGTTTGCTACAGGCGGTAAGAAAACTTACAAGAAAAACATGGGCTTAATGAGTATGTCTTATGGTTATGTATATGTTGCATCAGTTGCATTGGGGGCTGACAGAGGTCAAACTCTTAAAGCGTTCCAGGAAGCTGAAGCTTACGATGGACCATCAATCATATTTGCATACGCACCTTGTATTGCTCACGGTATTGATATGAGTAAAACTCAAACAGAACAAAAACGTGCTGTTGAAGCTGGATACTTCCCGTTATACAGATACAATCCTGCTAACGAAGTACCGTTCACTTGGGATGCTAAAGATCCTAAAGGAAGCTATCAAGACTTCATCAGAAGCGAAGGACGTTATAAGCAATTGCTTAAAACTAACCCTGAAGCTGCTGAAGCTCTTTACAACCAAGCAGAAGAAGATGCTGCAAAACGTATGGCTGTTTACAAAGCTGTTGGCGAATTGATGAAGTAGCGCAACTTTAAAAACAAATGAAAGAGGTATCATTTCTGATACCTCTTTTTTTATTTATTATGTAAGTTTTTTATTATATTTTCTTATTATACTGATTATGTCAGATGCGTACCTGTCAAATAGTTTATTAACGCTTTCCTGTTCATTTTCTCTTATCGGATGTTTATCGGCTCTGTGATTTCCGTAGGAAAATAAATTTCCCTTAAGTTTATCATCTAATATTACATCAAATTTTGTTGTCTTTGATATATCAGTATATTCAAAATGACATAAGTCCAGTCGTTTTCCGTCGGGTGTTTTAAATTTCTTAGGTTTAACCGTCATTGATTTCAATTTATCAAATTGTATAGCAGCTTGAGGAATCGGTTCTGCAACATTAGAAACATTCAAACTGCCGCTTTGAGTTTTTAAAGTTTTTTGTTGTGATTTAAGCATATCTGCAACACCGACAAAAAACTCCTGCAATTTCTCAAACAGTGGCAGGTGTTTATTATCCAGCGGCTTAACATACTTACTTACTACATCCTTTCCTTGAAAAGAAGGTCTTACAACATTGTTTCTGTTCTGATAATTACTATTAATAGTGAATGCAGGAATAAAATTAATCATAATATCTCCTTTGGGAAGTATAAAACTTAAAAAAAATTTTTTTTGCTAAAAATATATAAAAAAGACAGTCGATTTTTGACTGTCTTTTCTTAATTTACACACTAACTTTTATTTACACATTTTCTTGAGGAATTTCATTTATCTGTTCTACTGCATCATGCAAATCCTGAATTTTTTCAACGACTTCCTCAGGCAAGTCTTTTAAAGGGGCTTTTACCAGGGCTAAATCTTCTCTGTTTTGAGCCTCCTGTAAAAGAAAATCATTTTGCATTGCAAGTTCATGTTGACGAGCTTTAGCAAGTTTTAATTGTTTTTCTTTCAACTCGTTATAATTGCGTGCAAATTCTCTGTTTTTTGCAGAAGAATGAGAAATCGAATGGAATAATCCGCCTAATAAAAGAGCTTGAGGAGCCCAATCAAGAGCTACAGAACCTGCTTCTTTTAACGCAGAAGGAGTTTTGTTTGCTAATTTATTAAATCCTGATTTCATTTTTCCGACTACGTTGTTGTTATTTAAGAATTTAGCAGTTTTAACAGTATATTTCTGTAAGAATTTAGGAGCTTCCATTGCTGCAAGTTTTCCTGCGCCTTTGCCAACAAGAGCAAGAACACCAAATCCTGCTGCAAGCATTGTTCCTAAGGACAACAACGGATGTTCCTGATCAAATTTGCGAACATCAGAAGAATTTTGAGCTAATTTCTTTTTACCTGCGCCCAATAAATCAATAGCAGCAAGAGCACCTGCCCATAAAGCAGTTGTTTTCAATCCGTTTGCCGCACGTGCTGCCAAACCTGTAACCTGTTTTGAAAAGATTTTGGATTTGCCACGTGTAAACATTGCCGCACCCAAACCCGCTGCAACAGGAGCAGCATAGAATAAACCGTTTGTGATTTTTCTATGTTTCTTTTCTTCTTGCGGGGAATATGTTTTTAAATAAGCAATTTTTTGTACTGAATTGTCGTCAAGGCTTATTAACTCATCAATTCTGTCACGTCTGCCCTGAAAATTAGGATTCCCTATTGCCGAAACTTGCATTATACACACCTACACTTTCGCACTTTAATTATACTGTATTAAAACCGAAAAGTAAATTTTTTTGCTTAAAATTAAGATTTTTGTTAAGAATATTTACAACCAATTTTATTTTATATATTATAAAACAATGAAAAATTTTTACATTCACACAATGGGCTGTAAATCTAACCAATTTGAAAGCTCTGTTATTACCGAAAACTTACAAAACGATGGCTTAACAAAAGTTAATAACATAAACGAAGCAGATATTTATATCTTAAATTCTTGTACGGTTACTCATAAAAGCGACAACGAAGCTCTATATCTTTTACGTGCCGCTAAACACAAAAAACCTGATATATTAACTGTTTTAACAGGCTGTGTTGCTCAGATTGAGAAAGATAAACTTCTTGAAAACGGGTTTATAGATTATGTTATTGGTAATGATGAAAAACTTCATATGTCTGAAACATTAAAACTTATCAGAAATAATAATATTAAATCAAAAGCTTCAGATATTATGGAACTTAAAACATTTAATAAAGCTGTGCTTACTGATATGTCTAAAACCCGAGCAAGCCTTAAAATCCAGGACGGATGTGATAACAGATGCTCATATTGCATAATTCCGTTTGCCAGAGGCAAAAGCCGCAGTGCCGATGTAGATTTTATAATTGATCAGATTAACAACTTTGCAAAACATGGTTTTAAAGAAGTTGTATTAACCGGAATTCACATAGGTCAATGGGGAAAAGATATCGGTATGGAACTTTTAGACCTATTAAAAGAAATTGAAAGCAGAACAAATATTCACAGATACCGTTTAGGCTCTCTTAACCCGCTTGAAATAACAGATGATATGCTTGAATTCTTAAAAACATCAGAAAAATTCTGCCCGCATTTTCATCTTTCGCTTCAGTCTGCCTGCAACAAAACCCTCCGCTCCATGAACAGGTTCTATAAGGTTGAGGATTATCTAAAACAAATTGATAAAATAAACGGCTTATTTAATCTTCCGTTTTTAGGAAGTGATATTATAACCGGATTTGCAGGCGAAACCGAAGAGGATTTCAGAACAACAGTAGAAAATCTTAGAGTTTCGGGATTGTCCCAAATTCATACCTTCCCTTATTCTGTCAGAGAAGGTACTGCAGGAGCAAAAGCAGAAAATCAGGTCGATGAAAAAATCAGACAAATAAGAGCTGATATTGTCAAAGCTCTTTCTGCATTAAAGCACAATGAATTTATAAACAAAAATATTGGAACAGAACAAGAAGTATTGATTGAAAAACACCCTGACAAAAAAACAGGAATTCTCAAAGGTGTTACCAGAAATTATCTCACAGTGCTTCTTGACTCGGATGACGAAAAACTTTTAAATTCTTTAAAAACCGTTAAAATTACAAAATATGAAAACAATAAACTATATGGCGAATTAATATAAAAAAGGGCTCTTAAAAAGAGCCCTTTTTTTTAATTCCGGCTGTTTAATTTAGCCAGTAATCTTAAAATCTCGGTATAAAGCCATACCATAGTAATCATAAGCCCCATTGCTCCATACCATTCATAATCCTTGCTCAGCATGTTTCGAGAAGCTGTTTCAATAAAGAAAAAGTCCTGGATTAAAGCCATTGCAGCAATCACGACAACCAGAAGGCTAAACCCTATTCCGACAATCCCTGATTCCCAAATAAGAGGAATACTGCGTCCGAAAAACATTGCAACAATTTGGATTAAATAAATAACAAGTACCGAAAGTATTGCGGTTTTCAATACAGCAGCAAATTTATCAGTGTATTGTATCATTTTTGCTTTATAAAGCATAAGCATTACAAATAAAACTGCAAATGTACCAAGTATCGCCTGCAAAACTATTCCATGCCATTGTGCTTCAAAAAACATAGAAAAAGCACCAAGCACAAGACCTTCAAAAAATGCATACGGAGCAGCTGTGTATTTAGCGATTTTCACATTAAAACATGTTGCTAAAACCAATACCAGACCGATTATAGCACCGGCACCCATCATTACGGGAACCATTCCCGGCGCTGAGAATAATGAATAAATACTGATTGCGGCACCGGCAACTAAGCATGCAAAAAGCATGAATATTTTATTTACAGTACCCGAAATTGTCATAGGTTCCCCCTCAAGAATTCTTTCCTGAGCACCAAACCTGTCTTCATTTAATATAGGATTTGACATAATGAACTCCTTCCTTTACCATGATTATATAGTATATTACGAAAATATTCTATATCTTAATAATTTTATAAGGTTTAACATGTTTTTAGAAAACTTTAAAAGATTTATTCAATACTATGGTAAAGGAAGATACCTAAGCCTTTGCGGCTTTATCGGACTGTCTTTAACAGCCGGTTTTTTGGAATTTATAGGATTGGCACTTATTTACCCTTTTATTATGCTTATAATTGCTCCTGATACGCTGTCTTCCCAAATCCCGTTTTTTAAAATCCCAAACTGTACTCAAGCTGGACTTATTATTGGTCTTAGTGTTTTTGTTGTATTTCTTTTAAAAAATGTCTTTATAATTTTTTCTCAATATATTCAAAACAAATTTGTAGTAAATTGGAAAAAAGATATTACTAAAAATTTCATGGAATATTATATATATGCTCCATACAAAGATACTATGAAAACATCCGTTACCGATAAACTTTTTGTATTGGATATTCTCTGCAACCAATCAATTGACGGATTTATAATGAGAGGATTGAACCTTATTACTAATGCAATTATTGTTATTATGATAATAGGTTTACTGCTTATTAAATTCCCTGTACCTGCAATTGTTACTATTATTTTCTCTACGGTTTCATTATATTCTCAAAATCTGTTTTTTAAGAAAAGAATGGCTGATTTAAATGCCAATATTGCATCAGAATTCGAAAAATACAAAACTGCAATGCTTGAAAATATCTCTAACATTAAAGATTTAAAAATTCTTTCCGCTGAAAAAATATTTTTTGACAACTATCTGGAAAAAGAAGTTTCTTTTAGAAATATTCAAAAACTGCAAGGGTTTTACGCAGGTATTCCTCCCTATATAATAGAGTTACTGATTATATGTTCATTATTTATTCTGGCGGGAATAATCTCAATACAAAATATTACTGACAATGCAAAACTTATTTCTTCATTTGCTATCATGGTGGCTGCTATCTTTAGAATAGCACCTGCTCTTAACAGAATTCAGGCTTCAATAATTGCCATAAACAATTCAAGAGGCTTTGTCAAAAGAATTAACGCTGAATATGAAGAATGTAATCTTGCAAATTTTGAGAAATATGAAACTGACAGCTTAGAAAAATTAGATTTTAGAAACAAAATTATTTTGAAAAATATCAATTTTTCATACAACAATAATAAACAAGTATTAAAAAATCTGTCTTTAGAAATAAATAAAGGTGATTTTATAGGTATTATAGGACTATCAGGAGCTGGGAAAAGCACACTTGCAGACGTGCTTATGGGACTGTTGCCGCCGGATTCCGGTGAAATCATGGTTGATAACATTACACTCAACAATAAAAACTATTCAAAATTTAGACACATGATAGGATATGTTCCACAACAGGTTAATGTTATAGATAAATCATTCAAAGAAAATGTAGCATGGGGATGCACAAATATAAATGAAGAAGGAGTTATCAAAGCATTAAAAGCTGCTCAAATTTATGATGTTATACAGGAATACCCTGAAGGGATAAACGCTAACGCCATAGTAGGCTCCAACGGTCTGTCCCAAGGGCAGAAACAACGTCTGGCAATAGCACGTGCACTATACAGAGATGCTGAAATTTTGATATTTGACGAAGCAACATCCTCACTTGATGTTCAGGTGGAAAATGAAATAACGGAAATGCTCAAAACCTTAAGCTCATCAAAAACTATAATTGCAATAGCGCACAGATTATCCACATTAAAAGCATGTAATAAACTCGTTTACTTGAAAGACGGCAAAATTGTAGATATAGGTACGTTCAGCGAACTTTCTTCACGTCATGAGGATTTTTATAACCTGGTGAAATTATCCTCAATTAATTAAAAAAAATTAAAAAAAGTACTTTACAATAAAAATTTTTTATTTTATAATAACTACATAAGCCTTAGCAATCAATATTGCAGGGCACATAATATAAATATATATTCCTCAGTAGCTCAATGGCGGAGCAACCGGCTGTTAACCGGTAGGTTGTTGGTTCGAGTCCAACCTGGGGAGTTTTTTCTATTATTAGGGTCTGAATTAGGTTCAAGCCCTTTTTTAATGCCCGTTTCCAGAGTTCGATTGTTGTCCAAATTGGAGCATAAATTGTACTGATTTTCAGCAATAGTTCTAAAGACAGGTTTCAAATCTATATTAAATACCTTGTCCTTATAAGTGATTTTTTCGCTGATTATTTCTAAAATCTTTCTTCGTTGAGCTGTAGTTCCTTTTTGATAATATTCGTACGCATTATCCGTAAACCTAAGCAGAGTGTCTGCTTGCTCATAAAACTGTTTGTCTAATTTGTCAATCTCATCTAACTGAATTTTAAGTTTGTCTTTTTCTGACTGCCACTTATCATTTTGAGTTTTCCAAAAGTCATGAGTTATAGTTCCGTCCAATTTGAGGGTAAATGCTTGTACAATCCTGTTGTCTAATGTCTTAATCTGCCTTGCAATATTAGTTTTAATCTCTCTTGAATAACCGTTTTTCTTTTCATGTACAATCTTTAAAGAAGCTGCAATCTTTGCTCTTATGTCTTGAGGTATGACAATCAGTTTTAAAACTTCTGCAATAGATTTATCAATCTTTGTTTCATTGATATAATCACGCTTACAATCTCCGCCCTTGTTACCTGTGCAGTGGTAATAAACATATTTACCTTTTTTGAGCTCTGCTGTTAAAAGGCAACCACAATGCTCACAACGAATTAAACCTGTATAAGCAAAATCAATATTATGCTTTCTGACTTTATTCGGGTCAACAAGTCTGTCTTGAACTCTATAAAACAGTTCTTTGCTTATAATTGCTTTATGGTTAGCATTTTCGTAGATTTTATCTTTAAACTTAAAAACACCTGTATAGAAGATATTTTTCAACATGTGTTCAATAGAAGTTTTAGGAATTTTCTTGCCTGTTTTACTTCTTAATCCGTCCTCATAAAGTTTTGCTGTCAGACTTCTTAATGAATACATACCGCTATCATACATTTCAAAAGCTCTTTTTACATAGAATGCATTTTTTTCATCAATAATAATTGTTTTTGAACCATCTTCTCTTGAAACATTCTTATAACCTAACGGTGCTTGATGAGGGTATCCACCTTGTTCAGCTTTTTGTCTTAAGCCGGCAAGGGTTCTCACTCCTATAACTTTTCTTTCGTATTCAGCAAAACTCATACCTATATTACGCATTAAATCTCCTTCAATGGTATCAACATTTGCTTCAGTCGCAGATAACAATTTAATTCCTTTGCGTTCAAAAAGAGGTCTTAATACTCCATGGTAATCGGTTGTATTTCTTGAAATACGGTCTAACCGCCAAATAACTAGAGCTTTTATATTGTTTTTCTTTTTACCGCAATATGTCATAAGCTCTTGAATTTCAGGTCTATCAAGATTTTTAGCAGATTTGCCCTCATCAACAAAAATTTTATCTACGGCAAAACCGCTTTTTTGTGCAAATTCAACGCAGACCTTTTTTTGATTTTCTATACTGAAACCGTGTTTTGCCTGTTCCTCTGATGATACTCTTGCATAAATAACCGCTTTTTCCATATATTTTCCTCACATACCTATTTTATCTTACTAGCATTTATGTTGCTACAATTTCATGAAAGTTCATGAACTTTTGTATCATCATAAATTTCTTTAAGCACACTGACATAATCTACAAGCAGCTCAAAATCTCTCTCATCTGTCGATAGAGTGTTATTTGGGAGAATATTAACAGTTATGTCATCTGCTTTAAGTGTTATCATTTTTATAAAAAGTGTATAAATTTTTAGATTACAAAATTACACACAGCAAAAAACACCCCGAAAATAAACAACCGTCTATTTTCAGGGTGTAATTTACCGCAAGTTACATATTATTACCTTTCAAACTGTTTTGAAGGTCTTCATAAGACATAGGCTCAATTATAGAACCAAATTCAGCGTACTCTTCCATACCTGTTACATTAAAGCTCATAGCATTTGTCGGCTTTTCAATCTCGTTAAGTCTAATGGTATGGTTGCCTCTGTATCGCTTATGATTTTTGGCATAACTCAAAAAGGCTTTATCATCAATACGTTTTGTTTTGTCATTACCGTAGAATTTGTTTATGACACTGATTATGACATCCTTTTTAAAGCGAACATGAAGTTCTTCACCAAATTCTGTTTGAACTTTAGCTACCTTAAAGTGTTTATCTTTTTCAAGATGCCCAAGTTCATATAAGGTTACTATTTGAGCAAGAACCTTATCAACAACGGTTTTGATGTCTTCATATTTTTGGATTTGGTTTTGAGCATAAGCAATTATCATCTGCTGCAAATCTTCCACTTCAATATCTGCGATAGCCAAGAGCATTATTGCTCCAGTATAGGCATAAGCAATATTACTGATGACACGATTTTGAGTATCCTGTACATTTGCTTTTAATATATCAAAAACCTGTTCATAGAGCTTTACAATGTCATCTTTTGAATATTTGAGAAACTCGGGTAATATCAACGATAACTCCTGTAATTTGCCGCCGCCGTTATTGCTTACTTCATGGTATTTGAATTTGTCTGCCTTAAAGACCTTACCGAATATTTCAATGATATTCATACGGTTAATGACTTCTCTCAAATCAGGCAATGTTTCATTAGTAGAGTAGGCAAGCGGACTGCAAGTATGTATATATTCAACACCTCTGCCATAAGGTAACATCTTAGTTCTAGGTACAGCTTTATAAGCAGCTTTAATTAGAGCTGTAAAATTACTGGATGTTAGAGTTTCTCCTTTGACATCATCAATACAAACATTCATACAGTTATACCTAGAACAAAAATACTCATTACTTTTTGCGGTAGACCCTCCTGATGTCAAAGCTTCTCTTGATAATCCAAAAATTGAAAGCCCCACTGTTACAAGTGTCGATTTGCCTGTACCGGTTTCACCATATAGAATTAAAGTCGGAACACCATATCTTTTGACAATGTCGTTGAAGTACAGTGCCATAACCATGTGCCCCAATGTTAGTAACGGTAATGCCACATTATCGCTCCAACATTCCAGAATATTAGTCATCAATTCATTTGCGACTTGTTTTCCTGTTTTGTTGCTTTTAGCTAGTTTAGGCAGGTAATGAGTAGTTTCTGCCAACCTTACATAAGTATTATGACCTGTTTTAATATATCCATTGTCATCAGCCCAATAAGTGCAGTTTTGCGTTGCTAAAGCGTTTTCATACAATAGATTACCGTCAGGCGTTAACCCAGCGTTTGTATAGATTGTTGCTGTTGAAGCAACTTTAGGCGAGATATATTCTTCAACAAAGGTTTTAAACTCTGCCTCTTTCATACAAACAGAAAACCCTGTATAAAGGTTATTTACTGTTGTTTGGAACTGATTTACATCGGATTTTGAGTTATAAGCGATTTCAACATCAGTTTCAATCCGACCTTTGTAATTCTGTAATGTTACAACATAGTATCTATGTGGCCTTTTAGCACTTTTATCATTATAAATAAGTGTGCACTCCTTTACATCTGTTACGATGAAATTTGCTAAAAGTTTAACGGTTAATCTATCTTTCTTCTTCTCAATCAAGAATGTTTTATTCCAAGCCTGATACAAAAACTTGTTTGGCATAGGCAGATTATACTCGCTTGCTTTATATGTAATTGAAACATCTGATATAAAGGTAATACTGCTTAACCGTTTGCGGTTAGCATTAAAAATATCAGAAATTGTCTTTTTCCCTTGCTCAAGAGGATTATTTCCCTCTTGAATTACATTAGATACAATATTGCTCATATTACACCTCTCTTTCATTATCAGCAGAATGACAGTTTGTGCATATTTTAGAGTAGTTTTTTGACAAATATTCACAACTTTGAGAATGCCCAAATTGTCTAGCATAATTGATTTTCTTTTGAGTTTCATCATAATTGTAACTAGGATACGGTTCCGATAACTTATGAATTAACTCACCAGAATCTTCTATTTGAGCTAAAACGGTAATCATACTATGCCACTCAGGTTCTGATAAGCAATCTGCATTATCTCTGCAATACTTCAAGAAAGCGCAGTTGTTGAACATTTGTTCAATATTGAGATTTTTATAAATCTTACGCTCTTTATCAGAGTTGGGAAGATTACGAGTTTGTCCTTTAATACTTGGAATATCCTTATTAATGTAGTCCAACCACGTTTGCGGCAATTCAGCGATAATAAACTCTCCGTTTTCATCAACTCCGTCAATGATTTCATATTGTTTACCGTTAATGACCGATGGTGCAATCATTATGTAACCATTATACTTGACATCACAAAATTGACCGATTTTCCCACAAGGGGCAGTAATTCCCTTTGCAGAATAAATTAGATGTCTTCCATTCCCGCTTGCAGTAGACTGTGTTAAAGTACGAGGTAATTTAGCCCCTAATTTAACTTCTAAAGCCTTTAAGTCGTCCATTGCTGTTGATTTTTCATCATGGTAATCAATATCAATAACGATTACTCCTGATTTTTTACAAGCCATTGCCGCATTGTAACCAGCTTTTAACATCTCTGAGACATCTTGCCCGAATTGAGCATCTTTGAACCCGCTACGTGTTGCGGGAACTTTTGAATTTCCCTTGCAAGGGAATGTGGCAAAGTGTTGCCAATTTTGAAAACACATTTTTTGCATGTTTTTCTCCTTTTGTTTTATAAGTATTTCTTAACAAATGGAGCCTAAAAAACTTCTCAATCACAAATTTTTATAGTATAATACTATTGCTTTTAAAAATCGTGGGAGATGCCGTTAGGTGTCTCTCATTTGTTTTATATTTTTATAATAAACTAAAAAATTAAAAATGGTTAAAATCCAGTTATAATAGTTACATTGCTGTATATTTTTATAATTTTTAGCGACAAGTTTTTAAAGGTTTTTATTATTTGATTAATGAAAAATATTGTAAATAAATATCGCATAAAATACTTATTAGGCAAGAGATTTTGTTGATTTTTGTTTAATTTTTTAGCGACACAAATATTGACTTAGGATTCTTGTTTACATACTTTTTCAAGATAGGAAGGTAAATGAGCAGGTCTATACTTGCAAATAGCAATTCTTGTCCAGGAGTCAAACATTGCTAGGTTATTAATGAAATCGTCTTTATAACTTTCTTCATCAAAAACAGCTTTAGAAGCAGCTTTAATTTTTTTCTTTATTTCTCGTTTTAAAATATTAATACTTTTTTCTAAATTTCTTGCGGCTTTTTGATTTGGTTTGCGACAACGACCTGTTCTAAAATCAATCTTATTAAATTCTTTTTCATCAATCTCACCCCAAAGCAGCAATGCACAGAACATAAAATATTGCTTAATGGATAACTTGAACAACACTTTGTTATATACTATTTGCCTGTCTTTTAATGGCATATTTTTGCAACATTTGTATAGAGTACAATAACTCTCACAATCTTTCGGTAAACTTTTGGGTCTGCGGATAATAATAGGATAGTTAAAATACAAATTCTCTTTATCAGCTTTTTTCAACCCTGTAAACTCTAAATTTCTAGTAACCCAAAGGAAGTTTTTCATAGTTCAATACTAGCATAAATACAGAATACAGAATTAAATCAATTAAATTAAAAACCATTCTATAATATTTATTATTAAAAAACAAAAAAGGTTATCCCCATTCAAGCGGATAACCTCTGATAAAATCAGAAAATTAATTTTTATAATTTAGTATTTCGCAATACATCTAATTGTTTTTCATACTTTTCATAGACTTCTTCTGCCTTAGCTTCATTATATTCAGAATTTTCACCCATGTAATATTTTTTTGCTCTTTCATTCATTTCCTTTAAAAGAGGTTCAAGGTCAGAGTAAGCTCTTTCTTTAGCAATACTTATTTCGGGCAAACTTTTTATAAGTGCTTTTTCCTCACAAGGTTTCCAATCGGCTTTTCCTCTGTAGTTATAAGTACATTTTGAAGCTTTTGGATTAACTGTATCAACTACAATTCGTGCTATTTCATACTCAAATTTATCACCACTATTACCCATTTCAACCGGCGTTTCAACTCTAAAAGCGTAAGTTTCCTGACTGGATTTTTCATCTTCTTTAAATTTTACAAGTTGATTATAATCTTTATTGTAGCAGACATATTTTGTCCCTTTGTACGCATCCGCATAGCCTTCTTCATATTCTTCATAAGCTCCTACTTCTTTGCATTGGCTGACAAGATAACTTAAAGTCAATTTTCTATTTTGCTCTTTTATGTAGAAATAAGCCCCAAGAGCGAGAAGAATTATAACAACACCTAAAATACTGGCAATAATAACATTTTTTTTATTCATTAATAACTCCTTTCTAATTTTATTTTCCAAACATACTTTGTATAGAGCGGACGCTGTTCATTGTGTCGTTCAAAATATTTACACCGGTTCCTATACCTTTTCTTGCCTTATCGAGTTTTGTATCATTAACATTAATTTGTGTAGTGGTTCCATTATTCATATTCTGATTATTAGTTTGACTTTCTCCGGCAAAAAGAACTTTACTTTGAGAATTTAAAACTTTATTGTAAGTTGCTTCAAGTTGACCTGCGTTTATTACTAATTTTGCTTTTAGGTAATTGAACTCATCTTGTGTGATTTCTTTTTTCTTTAGTTTGTCTGATAAATTATTGTAAGCCCCTTTTATTCCTGTAATTGTTAAAGAAGAATAGCCTGTTACATATGGGTTTGTATATTCAGTACCTTCACCATCTAATTCTTTAAGTATATTTATTTTGCTTTCAAGTATTGTATATCGTTCTTCGTCATATGGTAAGTCTAAAGCCCTTTTACGAAATAATTCATTAAATTCTTTTTCGTATCCCGCTAAAGTTGTTTCAATTTTCTTTGCTACTGGAAACTCTGTTTGAAATTTTATCTTTTCTACTTGGATTGCTTTTTTGTTAGCTTCATCAAGCTTAGAATTATTATACTTTGGAGATTCTAAAAAACTTTTATCTCCAGTCATTTTGTAAAGTTGTTGTCCCGTTTTCTTAACTTCGGCTTCAGGAATAAGAGAAAAATTGTTAAATGCTCTCATATCATTGATGGCATCTTCTTGTGAACAATATTTAACCACTCCATTATCAAATTGGCACTTACGGATATGTGTCCCATCTGTGAGTTTAACATCACTTACAACTTTTACCGCAAAAGCAGTTTGAGCTATTACTAAAATTATTGAAGCAACTACTAATAGTTTCGTTTTAATCTTCATTCTATCTCCTTTCATTATTATTTTTTATAATAATATAAAAAACTTTATAATTAAATGGCTTGTATTCCTTTTGTAACATGTCTTAAAGCGATTTTTGTTGAATGTATTCGACTGATAATTTGTAGATTGTATTCTACAATTTTAATTATGGGAATACGCAAGATACAAAATGAACTTGGCAGAAGATTAAAAGGTTTAAGAACTCAAAAAGGACTTACTCAAGAAGATGTTGCTCACGAAGTAAAAATCTCTCGTGACCACTTATCAAATATTGAAAACGGTAAACATCCGATAAATATAAAGAATCTTTATAAGCTGGCGGAATTTTTTGAAGTTGATATGAAATATTTTTTTTAAGGTTTTTGAATGATACAAAAATATATTGTGTATTATTCACCTGAATTATGCGAAAAATTACCCCGATTAAATTCCAATACCTTTGTAAATAAGCGTAAATAATAAGGTGTACATAGAATAATACATAATTTATAATATAAATATATTGTGTATTGTTGATTATTATTGAATTTGAGAGGTATTACTATGGAATTTGTTCAACCAATTAAGGATTTAAAGCAGATTGAAACGATCAAAAAGCTATTAAGATTGCGAAGTTTAAGAGATTACTGTCTATTTGTTCTCGGTATAAATTCAGGGCTAAGAATAAGTGATTTATTAAAACTTAGGATTTCCGACGTATCAGAAAGAGGCAAAATCAAAGAACGTATAAGGTTAAGAGAAAATAAAACAAAGAAGTCCAAAGATTTTCCACTATCAAGCAGCACAAAATCAGCACTAAAAGAATATTTAAAGACAAGAGAATACAACGAAAATGAGCCTTTATTCATATCAAGAAAGAATAAAGGCTTTTTACTGCGGCAGCAGGCCTATAAAATCATTAATGATGTTGCTAAATCAGTTGGAATAAAAGAAAAAATCGGCACTCATACACTAAGAAAGACTTTTGGCTATCACGCTTATAACAACGGCTATGACATAACGCTTATTCAAAAGTTATTCAATCACTCATCACCAAGCGTAACACTTCGTTATATAGGAATCACGCAAGAAGAAATGGATAATGTCTATTTGAGTTTGGATTTGTAATTTACATTAATTCATTTTTAAATTATTATGCTATAATAGTTCTAAAGATAAATGAGGTTTATATGCAAAACTTATATTGCAATGTGAATGATTTAGTTAATGAAAGTGATGTTGAACAAAAGTTTTTATATAAATTCCTTACAAATGAAAATCCTTTTGGACTAGGATATTCTGATTCTGAAATTAATACTAAAACATGTATTAAATCATATATAATAAATAAAGGGAAACAAAAAACCTATATTCCTGATTATTTAATATCTATAAGAGGTATCCCTACAATAGTTGTAGAAGCTAAAAATCCTACTGTTGATTTGTATGAAGCCTTTGCTGAAGCTCAATTATATGCACATCAAATTAATAATGGATTTATACATAGTGTAAATCCTTGTAATATTGTTATTGTATCAAATGGGTTAGAGACTTGGTTTGGTTATATTGATTCTGATACCCCTTTTTTAAAATTACAGAACGATGATTTATTTGTTGGAAATGTAAAATTTAGTGAAGCTATTGATAAATGTTCTAAAAAGTATTTATCTAACTTTGCTGATGAAATCTATAAAAAAGGTCGGGCAAAATCTATATTTAAAACTCCAGTTTCTTCTCTTGGGGGTCAACGTATTATCAATGAAGAAATGATATCTAACGATTTTGGAAATGCATTAGTTTCAGATTATAAAAATATCTTTGACCCAGAAACCGAACATGATAGATTGAATATTGTTAAAAATGCATACGTTCACTCTTCAAAAAGAGAACAACATATTGAACCAATATACAAAGAGATAAAAAAAATAAAGGTTCCAAGCCTTAATGATTCGACTTTACTGTCTACTGATAATCCAAAAGAATTGATATCAAAGGTTGATATACACATTTCTGACAAAGCATGTCAATGTCCATTGATATTAATAATTGGAAATAGAGGTAGTGGGAAAACAACTTTTATAAGGTATTTTAAAGAAAAAATTTTAGATAGTTCTTATCACAATATATCTGATAAATGTGAATGGTGTTTTTTAGACATGAATTATGCCCCACTGGATAATAATGAAATTTATGATTGGGTTAAAAAAAATGTTATAGAATGTATAAAAGATTCACACTCACAAATAATTGATTTTGATAGCAAGGAAGGTTTAGAAAAATTATATAAAGAAAGAATTGATTCTTTTAAAAAGGGAGAAGGTAAATATATAGAAAACGATACTAATTTATATAATAAAGAACTTTATAATCTAATCAAAACTGCAAAAACAGATACAGATTTAACTTTAAAAGGATATATAGAATATTTAAATAAATATGAAGATAAAACTCCAATTATTGTTTTTGATAACTGTGATAAAAGAGATAAAGATAAACAATTATTAATGTTTGAAGTTGCTCAATGGATTAGAAAACAATTCAAATGCATTGTTTTACTACCAATGAGGGATATAACTTATGACATGTACAAAGACCAGCCCCCGTTAGATACTTTTGTTCGGGATTTAGTTTTTCGTATTGACCCTCCTGATTTATTGAAAGTATTAATTAGTCGGCTTGCCTACATTGAAAGATTAAATAAAAATAATATACAAACAACGCATTATACACTAGAAAATTCAATGAAAGTTCAAATAAGACCAGATGAACTTTTAGATTATTATAGGCAAATATTAAGAGTAATTAGAAATGATGATTGGGCAAGGAATATATTCTACCGTTCGACTAATCGAGATATACGTGGTGCAATTCAGTTATTTGAGGATTTATGCAAAAGTGGTCATATTAAAACTTCAGAAATTCTGAATATGAAACTGATTGGAAGAGATTATCATTTACCTTCTTACAAAATAATGAATGCTTTGTTAAGAAAAAACAGAAAATATTACAATGAAAACAATTCTAATTTTATAAATGTTTTTGCGTCTGATTATAAAGATGATTTCCCTGACCCATTTATTAGACTTGATATCTTATATTGGCTTACAATAAAGAAGGATCTTTTGGGACCTAGTCTTATTTTAGGTTATCATAAAATAAATCAACTAATTAAAGATTTACAATTATTGGGGCATAAAGAAGATATTATTATACGAGAACTTAATAAATTAATAAAAAAGGGGCTTATATTTACAGAAAATCAACATGAGCTAATTAATAATGATGATTTAATCAAAATTTCACCATCTGGAAGTTTACATTTGAAATTGATGAAAAATATTAGTTATTTATCAGCATGCGCAGAAGCTGTATTATATAGAAATACAAACCTTAAAGATAATATCAGCAAACGTTTATCTAAGCCAAACTATTTAGATTTAAAAAATCAAATTTTAAATGCCAAAGATATGATAACTTATTTGATTGATTATAAACAAAAATATTATTCAAATCCTGAAACTTTTATTAATGAAAATTGTTTGATAAAAACTTTTGATTTAAATGAAATACAAGATATGATAAATAAAATGAAAGAAGACTTGTCTTCAAATGAAGACTGCATTGGAGAAATTGTTCAGTGTACTGTTAAATTTATTGATAAACAATCTTTATTAGTAACATTTGATGGCGAGAAACGAGGTTTTCTTGCTGTGAATGACCCTATCTTTAAATTACCACAAGATGAATATGAAAATTTAAAACTTGAAAATAAGTTAATATGCAAGATTATTTCATATGATTTTTCGCATGATAGTTATAGATTAGAATTTCTTTCGACATGTGGAAATAATTAAAATTAATATTATTTTTAAATTTACGATGTATTTTAAACTTTATAAATAATATAAATTAATTTAATATTTTTTTATTTTTTCTGTGAGGTGGTATTAGCTTTTTTGACTAAATCAGCAACTTTTGTAAGATTATTTTCTTTTGTATCTTCTTGTACAGGTTGTCTTACAAAATTTTTGAAATATGGTAGTGTTTTAATTATTCCAATAGCTTGGCTTGTACTATTAGCTGATACTTTAACTTCAACATTGCCGCCGCTGATTGTTGGTACGATTAAAGCTTTATATGTTTTCATAATTTACCCCTTTTATTTAAAAATTAAACAAAGTAAGCTGTTTATTATTAACATTTTGCGGTAATTCATTATTACTAGCTTTATTTTGTAGTTTCAACTTCCACCCAACCCCATTAACAAAATAGAACGGAGTATAAAGCACCTTATGAAAATTCAAAGTTAAACTATCCCCATGAATCACCTTTGCACCAACGCCCAATAGCGATAGCTGAATATATGCCATCATAAAGCACATTTCATCAATATCAATAGCCTCTACAAATAATTGATACTGATAGTTGTATCCATGTTCTTTAAGAGTTTCTGCATAAGCAATAATCATTCCGCCGCTTCCACAACAAGGTTCAGACAATGTTATAAAATCTTTTTCTTCAAGCTGTTTTTCAATATCAACAAAACATATTTTAGACATCATTTTGCTTACATTATAGGGTGTAAAAAACTGACCATTAGCAACATTACCTAGATTTAATTGCATATACACTTGACCTAAAAAATCCTGATGTTTTTCTTCAAGTGCCATAACTAAAAGAGCAAGCAGTTTTGAAAATTCTTCTGCTTGCTCTTTTGTATAATGTTTTACTGTATTTAAGTACCGTTGTTCAATTTCACTACTTCTATAAAATGGCTGTGCCAATGAACATGTACATAGTATCAAAAAGTCCTTAAAGACTTCATTTACCCGCCTTGCTTTATCTAAATTATGCAGTTTTGAGATAAATTCCTTTAGATAATCCATAAAATACCTCGTTTATTTCTGATTAATCCTGATTAAGTTGAAAACATTTTTATATATAAATATATTTAAAGCTTTAATTCCGTTTAATCTGATACAATCTGAATTGTGTAAACAGAAATTTGTAGCACAAAACAGCCAAATAAAGAGTGTTTTCTCAATTTTTAGCCATTTTTAATATTATAATTTAAATAAATACTGGCGTAAACCGTTGATATACAAGCTCATTTACCTGTTTTAACAAATATTAAATACAGGGGTTGAAAAATTGCACCAATTTTAATGCAATATAAAATAAAGGAATAATAACCATGATTGGTAAAAAGAAGTTAGGCTCAAATTTTGACAGTTTTCTTGAAGAAGAAGATATACTTCAAGAGTCAGAAGCTGTTGCTTTAAAACGAGTTATTGCATACGCTTTAGAAGAAAAAATGAAAGCTGATAATATTTCAGTTAATCGTTTGGCAAAAGAGCTTGAAACTTCAAGAACGGCAATTTGTCGTATTTTAGACCCTGAAAACACTTCAATTACATTGAACACAATCGAAAAAGTTGCTAAATATCTTGGCAAGAGAATTATTTTATCTTTTGCTTAAATCTTTAAATCGTTAATTGCAACATCTAATTCTTTTTTAGGTGTTTCTTGTCTTGATAAATGTATGTAAAAATATACTTCCAATGCTGTTGTACATTGTGTCATAGGCTAATTATAGCATAAGAACGTCTGAATTACTGCAATTACACAAATTACTTTTTATTACAAAATAATTACATTCAAAAGTATTATTCTGATTATTTTTCAGCCTTATTTTTAGTCTTTGTAATTTTGTAATTATAAAAATTTTTATAAAATAAAAAAATGATAAAAGAATGCAGATTAAATTCAGTTAAGAGTTTTGATAATATTAATAAAATATTAAATGGATAATTAAAGTTTAACTGTTTTTATGCTGATTATCTCTCATTAAACTTTATGATATTTTACTAAAACTTTCTATTTGAGTAAAAACAGATAAGTTGACAATATTGGTTATTTCATTGTAAAATTTATTTATAAAAAGTTCCAATGTTGAACAGACAGCGGAGTTTTTTCTATTATTAGGGGTTGAATTAGGTTCTTATTCATTTATGTTGTTTCTTCCAAATAACAAATTGTTTATTGTTTAAAAAGCAGGAAATTACTGTTAAAAAATAAAAGGAGAAAAATGACAGATTCAAAAGCACAAAAATGGTTAGAAGAAAGAGGGATTAAGCTTGAAGAAAGTTTTCCTATGGCATTAAAAAGGTTAGCAAAAACTTTCAAAAAAGAAAAAGGTCTTAAAAATATTGAGGAAGTTTATGCACTAATGGGGCTAAAGAAGCAGTATATCGCTTACTGGTTGAAAAATCTTCACAGCATACAGTCAAAAAAACTTCAAATTAAATATAATTTATGCTGCTGCTAAATTATTTGAACTATCCGACACAGAAAGAGAAAGTCTTGCAAATAAAGCAGGTTTTACTCTAAACAGAAGTCATAATTTTAATAAATATCTAAATTATTTAATTTATAATTCCCGTAAACAACACAAAATAATATATGATAAAGCATTGATTAGCGATAGAATGTACAGACATATTAAGTCTGACTATCACCCGACAAAAACCTCGTTACTCGCTCTTGCTATATCTTTAGAGCTGGAAACTGAGGAAATATATTTTTTACTGCAACAAGCAGGATATGTTTTGTCCGAATCTATTGCTTTTGATGTGGTAATTAAATACTTATTTGAGAATTCTCAAAATGCAAAAAATCTATTCTGCATAAACGATATTTTGTATGAATTGAATTTGCCACTTTTAATGACACGTGAAAAGTCATAATTAATTACCAGTTATAAACGGTAAATAAAGATAAAATATAAATGTACAAGAAAAAAGGAGGTTATTTATGCCATTAACAATTACACAAGGGAATCAAATTCCAAACTTTTATGCAAGCATCAATCAAAATATGAGGAATGATGCACACAATGCAATTGGACAATTACAATATGCGGATTTATTTAGAGGTGCCGGGACATTAACCAATTTTGACAGAGTAAGAGTTGATATGCAAGGAACTTTTAATAGAAACGGTTCTACCTGGAGTAATATTCAAGTACAAGTTAATGGTCAAAATGGTAACAGCACGATTGCACATGTTGAGTTAAATCATCAATGTGCAAATATTACAAATATAGAAAATCAACGTGGAGTGACCAATAAGGTTCGCAGTGCGCTTGAACAAAGCCTTGATAGCGGTAATACATACGTGGTTACAGGTACATTGCCATAGTTATCCTGGTATCAATTTCGAATTTTAATTAATTTGATTACAGAAAACAATATGTAAAAAGGAGGCAATATGACAGAAACAAATGCACTTATTAAAGTTGAAAGCCCTGAAAAAATTATTATTAGTCTAGAAGACGGTTCACAAGATGAGTATTCTATACAAAAAATTCCACAAGCAACTTCTTCGCTTGTATTAAATTCAAAAAAGGCAATTCTGCAAAACATTAACTTAGATGAACTTTTTAAGAATTTGGACAGATGTGTACCATTGCTCAATATCTCTTATGATGCTTTAGCCGGAGTAGGATATACCGTAGATGATACTGCCAATGGAATAAAAATTAGCGGGATTTCTTTAAGTAAATCTATAGAAACATTACGTGATGAATTTAGCAATACATTGGACAAAAGTGTTGTAGTAATGAATAAATTTGAACAAGGAACCGGATCTGCTATCGAAAAATTTCAACAGTCTTATAGTTTCCTTACCAATCCTTTATATAAAAGTGCCGGTGTAGAGCTTGCATCTAAGAAACTTAGTGAAATTAAAAAAACTGCCAGTGACATGAATATTGCAGCGAATGAACTTTCTAATGAGTTTGACAGATTAGAGAAGCAAGCTCAACGTATTACTCAAGATGTAATAAACGAAAATGACAGAGATATTGCTGTACAAGAATACACAAAAAGAAAAATAGCCTCTTTAACTTCTAAACAAGAGGCATTTAATTCAATTAAAGAGAATTTGGACAAAGAAGTTCAAAATTATGAAACTGAGTATAATAAAATTTCTAATCAAATTGAAAAAAACGAAAAACGAGCTTTTGGCATGGCACTTGCCTCTACAATTATAGGAGGAGTTACAGCATTAGCAGGTCCAATTTTGAGTGCTTTTAGCACTTCTGCTGCAGTATCAGGTGTAGCTAATAATCTTATAAACAATGGAAAAGAACAGGCAGCACAGCAAGCATCACAACAAGCTCCTTCTAATAACTCTTCATCACAAAGTTCTGCTGCCAATAATGCTGAAAATAATGAAGATGTGAAAAAATATGAAGAAACAATAAAAAATTCTGAAGAACAAATCGCAAAACTTGATAACGAAATTAAAAATATTGAGCAAAAAATAGCAGAAACACAAAAAGAATATGATGAAGCAACAGAAGACGAAGTAAAACAAGAAAAAGAAGAACAAAGAAAAGCATTGTTATCTAAAAAAGATGATTTAATACGTCAAAAAAAAGAATACGAAGACAAGTTAAATGATGCAAAAACACAAAAAGATGCTACATTAAAAGTATTAGCAGGGGTTACAGCCGGATTAGACAAGTCTGCACAAAGATTAGATCAACAAGCTCAAAAATATGAAGATAAAAATGATAATTTATACAATCAACTGGAAAAGATTTCACAGTATAAAGCAGATGCAGAAAAGGCTCGAAGAGAGGCTGAAAGAGAGTTAGCAGAAATTGTTGCCAGCATAGCAAATTCAACTACTGTTGTAAAAGATTTGTCTGTTGTATGCGAATCTTTGGTTATGGCAATTAACAGCATGAGATTTGTAAAAGTTTATCTTTCTGACATTGCCTTGTTTTGGAAAAATGTTGAACAATTTTGTGAGAAATTAACTAAAGAAGTTCAAAGCCTTAAAGAGAATGTAGATGTTTTTAAAGATGTTGAAGATTATATAGAAATTTTCAAAACATCTGATTTTGTAAGTATATTTTTTATTAATATTACATACTGGGTTGCATTAAATATAATAAGCGTTGAATATCAAGAGGCTTTTAATAAAACAAGAGATAATTATAGAAAAACCTTGCTGGAACATACTGCAGAAATAGACCATAAAAAACAGTGGGAAAGAGCAAGAGAGCTTGCAGGAGAAGTTTCAAAAGAAATCAATGCAAATTTAACAAAGTAAAGGAGAAATATGAGAGATATAAATAAACAAATCTTTAAATTTGTCATTGTTACAGTTCTTGCATTAATTATAAATCCTTGTTTTGCAATGTCAGATGAAACATTGAGTATGTACAATCAGATTGTAAGTAAAAGCAATGATTTAGATAAATATATACAGGATATAAAAAATTCTGCAAAACAAGTCGATAAATTTAAACAAGAAGCTCAAGACATTACAGAAAATTACAAAAAAGCAAAACAAGCAGATATTAATAAAAGTATAAATAATTTTAGTGAACTTAGGCTTAAAGAACAAAAGTATATTGATTCTTTGCCTCTAATACAAGCTAACAAAGAGTTTGATGATGTAACAATTCTAGTCAAAGCATTTTTACCAAAATTGCAGCAAGAAGAGTTTATGATTAATGAAGATTATACCGATCAAGTTGTTGCAAAGCAACTAACTGTCACAGGTCAAACTATGCAAAAAGCTGCCAGATACAATGAAGAACTCTATAATCTTAAACTGTACATTATACAACAGCAGCAATTACAGCAATTAGAGGAAAGGGAGCTTACTATTGCGCAAATTAATTACCTAAATGATAAAATAGCTGTTCAAAAAACTAAAATTGCAGGTATAGATGCACAATTGACCCAATTAGAAAAAGATACACAAAAAAGCAAAGAACAATTAGAAGCTGCCAAAAGACAAATGCAGCAAGTAATCAATGACCAAAAAGAATTAAAAAAATATTGGTGGACACCTTTTTATGGTTTTTATTTGACCTGCAAGAATTTAGATAATGAGGTGAATAAAAGATATGAACATGCATTAGCTCGTTCTAACCAATTTGCAGCTCAACTGGCAGAATGCCAAAATGAAAGAAATAATTTGCATTTTGTATTATCAAAATTAAACAAAGAAATACAAAATGCAGAAAATGATATTAATGAGTACAACAAATCTCTTGAGTTTTATGCGACACAAATAAATTCGCTTACTCAAATCAAATTAAAATATTCAAATATGATTGTTGAAATTGGAAAACTAATTAATACATTTGAATATAATAGCAACTCTATAAAAGCACTATTAGATGTTATTGAATCCACTACTAATAAGGAAAGCAAAATTTGATGAACAAAACAACTTTGATTGGGTTTAACCCCTGACACGATATCATCTGAGCATTAGGTAAAGAACACACTAATGCTCAGATTTTATTTGTTATTTTATTTTATTTTTTAAATTATTAATTATACTATATACATGGTCCCTATCATTAGGAAATAATCGGGTATTTATATTGTTACCTCTATAAATATAAACTTCTTTAGGTCTGAAACTCCAGGATAAATTTGTTTGAGAATAATTATTATTACCGCAAAGATATTTTTCTATGTATGAATTTGATTGCTCTGCATAAGAATTAACTGGAAATTCTTTTGTTTCCTTATTGGCAAAATATTCTTCAAATATATTTTTTATCAACTGATTTAGTGTTATTCCATTTATTTCAGCATCTTGAACCAGTTTTTGGTGGATTTCAGCACCAGGTCTTATATTAAAAGAACCGCTATAAGTTTTTTGAGGTTTTATACCTAATTCTTCGCAGTATTTAATATATTCATCTACCATATTTTTAAAAGCTTCTTTTAATTCACAAATGTTATCACCTTCATAAGTAATAACGTCATTAATAAAAAGGATTTGTCCATATAGTAAATCATCTTCTAAATCTACTTCTATAGAACCTTCAAAATCTTTATATCTTAAAGTTTTTTTGGAAATACTCATGAAATGTACCCCTCCTTTTTTAAGGCATTAATAACAATTTGCAGCATATATCTTTTACAAACATTTTTAGGATGCGGTTTATGAAGGACAAATCTTTGTTTATTATTAGAAAACTTTCTGGATGAACCGCTGGTCTTTCCATTATTATGTTCAGTAAAACCAAAATAGTTCATTATAGTTGTCAGTTCATCCCATGTCATGTCACTGGGAAGGCTTAGAAGTCTTTCTAATAATTTATCTATTCGTGCCATAGTTATATTTTAACTTATTCACGGATTTTTTGCAACTGTTTTTTAGTTGCAATGTTGGAATTTATAATACACACTGCTCTTTTGTATTGTAAATTTTTATAAATTTACTACTTTCATCTATTAATTTTATTTTTTACACCACTTATAATTTTAGGGAAAAGATATATTTACCCAAGGAAAGCTATGAAAATACATTCAGTAAACTATTATCCTCAACAATTTCAATACAAAAGACAAAAAACAAGTGAACAACCTGTTTTTAAAAGTGTTTATACTGTTGATACAGGCTCTGCAACATCAAGACAACAGGTTCTTACCCTCGGGATGTTAATGAGTAATTTTTGGGTATATAATCCAAGACCAACTTTTAACAAAATAAGAAACACAGGGGTTTACGGAACTGTAGATATAGACGTAAAAGATTATAAGGATCAAATCGTCGAAAGAATTTTTAATAATAACAATATAAAATTTACAAAAAAAAGTAATAACAATCTTTATGCATAAGCTTATATATTTATAAAATTTTTTATTACACCATATAAACGCTTACAATTTTCATAATCTACATTTTCTATCATATCTTTCAACTTTTGTTTTAATTGCATTTCATCCAGCTGCAAATCGTCTGCAAATAAATCTGATAAATTACATTTAAAAACTTCAGTCATTTTCAAAAGAGTAGACAATGAAGGATAAGATTTACCGCTTTCGATTAAGGCTATTTGTCTTTGGTTTATGTCAATTAACTCACCCAGCTTAAACTGGGTAAATTTATTTATCTGTCTATATTTTTTTATTCTGGCGCCTACTTGCTTCTTTATAATACTTTCGTTCACACAAAAACTCCTTTTTAAATATTATAGAGTTCATGTATGTTATTAAAAATGGTATTTGATATTGTAAAATTAATATATTTATGATTTTATAAATAGTAAAATTATTTTTAAAGAGGATATTTTGTCTATAACATTTAACCAAGAAATGAATATTGCAAAAGCAATCGGCATTGTTGCCATTGTTGCAGGTCATGTAAAATGGAATTTATTTGGCGATTTCTTCACAAATTACAGCTTTCATATACCTCTTTTTTTCTTTATAGCAGGATATTTTTTCAAAAGTGAGTTAATTGAAAATTCTGATATATTTATAAGATTTACAGGATTTATAAAAAAAATTGCAGTAAAATATTTAGGTGTTTTTTATTTATATCACATATTTTATGGAGGTATAACAGTTGCTGTTTATATACTTTTTGACAGGCTGTACGGAAAACTGCCGACATTAAAAAATTTAACATTATCTCCCATTGACTCCACACCATTTTCGTTTAGCTCTCCAAACTGGTTTATTTATCAACTGGCAATTTCATTAATTGTATTTGCCATAATAATGATTATCTGCAAAAAGATTAATAAAAATAACTATTTTCCTATTGTAATATTCTTGCCGCTTGCCATAACTTCAATATTAATATCAAAAGATGATTTTGGATCTTCATACGGATTTACACGTGTATTAATAAGAACTCTTATTTCTTTATTCTATATTTATGCAGGTTATTTATATAAAACAGAATTAGAGAAAAAAATAAAATACAATATCAAAACATTACTAATAGTTTTTACTATACATATAGCTGCATATATAGTATGTAATACAAAAGTCAATTTAGGTTTAATATTTGCTCAAATACATCATAACATTTCACCGTTTATCATCCCTTTCACAGGAATTTATTTTGTCATATTTATTTCAAAACTTATTGCACCGCTTATAACCAGAAACAGTTTAATAGAAAAAATCGGGCAAAACACATTACATACAATGGCAAACCATAAATTCGTAATCTTTTTAATTCAGTTAATAATTTTTTGTTTAGACGGCAAAAGTTTAAACCAGCTGCCAAATGAATTGACCAATTTGTACTATAAGATATATAAATATAAATTCCTATATACATTTGTATCAATAATAATATGCACTTACATTGGAGAAGGTTTAAGTTATACAGTCAAATTTATAAAATTTAAATTTAACAAGAAACCTACTGAAGGACTTTACGTGCAATCTGATGACGTTCCAGCATTACCATTAAAATAGAAATATCAGCCGGTTTAACCCCGCCTATACGTGAAGCTTGAGCCAGAGTTTTTGGTCTGATTTTATTTAATTTGTCTTTTGTTTCTGAAGATATATGGTCAATTTTTGTATAATCTATATCATCAGGAATTTTATATTTATCAAGTTTTCCTGCCTGCTCAACCTGAAATTCCTGACGTTTAAGGTATCCGTCATATTTAACGAGAATTTCAACCTGTTCTGACACATCAACAGGAATATTTAAAGAAGCAGTCATAGTATCAATTTCTTTTATAACTTTATAATCAATATTCGGGCGTTTCAAAAGTTCTGATATTTTAATTCCTCTTTCAATATGCTCATTATATTTTGCAAGAACAGAATTTACTTCATCAGTTGCCGAAATTTTAGCATCTTTAATTCTTATTAATTCTTTTTCGACGGCCTCATGTTTATCAGTAAACACTTTAAATTGCTTATCATCAATCAGTCCTACTTTTTTACCAATTGGAGTAAGGCGTGTATCAGCGTTATCCTGTCTCAAAAGCAGTCTGTATTCAGAACGTGATGTCAGCATTCTGTAAGGATCATCAATATCCTTTGTTACCAAATCATCAATAAGAGTTCCGATATATGATGAACTTCTTGAGAGTTCCAGCATTTCAGAATTATTCAAGTAATTAAATGCATTTATACCGGCAATAAGTCCTTGAGCAGCAGCTTCTTCATAACCGCTTGTTCCGTTAATCTGTCCACCGAAGAAAAGACCTTTAATATCTTTAGACATTAAAGAATGTGTTGTCTGCACAGCAGGAACATAATCGTATTCAACAGCATAAGCAGGTTTTATAACATGAGCATTTTCAAGTCCCGGTAAAGTTCTTAGCATCTGAACCTGAACATCAGCAGGAAGACTGCTTGAAAATCCCTGAATATAAACTTCATAAGTTCCTAAACCTTCAGGTTCAATAAAAATATGATGAGAAGGGTTTTCGCTAAATCTCACGACTTTATCTTCGATTGAAGGACAATAACGGGGACCTACACCTTGAATTAACCCCTGAAACATCGGTGACTTATCAAGATTAGCCTTAATTATTTCATGAGTTTTTTCATTTGTTCTTGTTAAGTAACACGGATATTGAGCTCTAACAGGTCTGTCTGGTTTAAAAGAATAAAAATGAAGTTCTTCATCCCCTGGTTGAATTGTCATTTTAGAATAGTCTATTGTTCTGTTATCAACTCTCGGAGGAGTACCTGTTTTAAGCTTCTTGATATTAATTCCCAAACCTTTTAGAGAATCAGAAAGCCCGATTGCGGCTTTTTCACCTAATCTTCCTGCACTGAACGATTTCAAGCCGACAAAAATTCTACCTGAAAGCGAAGTTCCCGTAGTTAACACAACAGCACCTGCACTGTATTCTATTCCAAACTCATCAACAGCACCCGCAATTCTTTTATCTTTTACTATCAAATCCGTAATACAAGCCTGATGCAGAAAAATATTTTCATTTGCTTCAATAATATTTCTCATATATGTCATATATTCTTTTTTATCGGATTGGGCTCTCAATGCACGTACAGCAGGACCTTTGGAAGAATTAAGCATCTTCATTTGTATGTAAGTAGCATCTGCAGCTTCGCCCATAACACCGCCAAGAGCATCTATTTCTCTGACAAGAGTGGATTTTGCCGGACCGCCTATTGCAGGATTACAAGGCATTAAAGCAATATGATCAACGTTTAATGTACAAAGCAAAACTTTTGCACCAAGTCTTGCACAGGAAATAGCAGCTTCACAGCCTGCATGTCCTGCTCCGACAACAATCACATCATATTTATTATTTAAGTAATCCATATTCTAAATCCCTGTTCGGCTATAATCCCATTATATTACAAAGAAAAATTTTATATTAATAAAATTAAAATAGATTAACCATGCATCTAATACATATGGATGATTTTAAATCAAATTAATAAAGATTAATATTATTTATATCGTTATAAGAATTCACATACAGATTATACATCTTATTGGAGCTCATTGATGTCAGAACAGATTTTATTACAGCCAATACAGGCCGCAAATAGCGACAAAGCCAAAGAAGCTTTGGAAAAAGCCCGAATAGCACACGAAAAATACCTCATACGACAGCAAAACTGCGATCTGGAAGAAGCTATAGAAAATTACATAGATGCGGTTAAATATGATCCTACAATGCCGGAATCATATTACAGACTTGCAACGTTAATGTGGGAACAAGGTCAAATAAGCCTTGATACTGCTATTGAACAATGTAAAACAGCAATTTCGCTTGCACCGCAAAACGTCAATGCGCATCTTTATACAGGATTTTTTATGAAAATGGCACAGGATTTTAAATCTGCCGAAACAGAATTTAAATCTGCCATTAAAATGGGAAAATTAAAGTCAGGAAGACCCAGATTAATATTATCCCAATCCATTTTGCAGAAAATTAATGCCAAAAACGGCACGGCTGCTGACTATCTGAACTTTTTGTATTATTTCTTGTCAGGAAGCCTAATGCTTGCATGGGACAGACCGTCAATGAAGATGTTTTATAAAAACATGTCAGATGATTTTTCTGTGTTCAGTTACAATACAATAGGCGGCTTTTTAGAAAAATTCAAAATGTACCCTTCTGCAGAAAACGTCTACAGAAAAGCTATTGCAGCAACAAATCACAGTGAAATTTTTTACAGCAAAATGGGTGACTTAGCTTTAAAAAATCAAGAAATGGATTTAACAATTGACTGCTACAGAAAAGTTCTTGAAGCAAATCCTCTTAACAGAGAAGTGCTTATAAAACTTGCTACTGTACTACAGACATATTTCCCGGAAAATACTGATGAAACTATTGATTGTTATGAAAAACTTCTTGAATTTGATATAGATACCCCGCAAATTTATTATGAACTCGGACATTTATACCTTAGAAAAGAAGATAAAATTAATTCCATAAGTGCATTTAAACTTGCATTGGAAAGAGATTCCGATAATCCGTTCTATAACAATTCTCTGGCTTATGCATATTCAAAAGCAGAGCTCTATGATGATGCAATTGAGCATTACCAGAAAGCTATTGCATTAAATCCCGATAAAGAATGGACTTCAATCGTTTGTCAGGCTTTAGGCTCTATCTATGCAGAAATTAAAGGTAATATTGAGGCTGCGGTATCAACTTATCAGGCAGGCATAATCCTTGATCCGAATAATTATGATTTATATATTTCATTAGGTGATGTTCACATGGCAGCTTATGATTTGGATAATGCCATAAGAGCATATTGCGATGCAATTACGCTTAACCCTGAAGATTACAGAGCTTATTCAAAAGCAGGTATTGCATTATGGGAAAAAGATTTTCTTGAAGAAGCTCTTGTTTCCTTCCACAAAGCCATTGACTTAAATCCAGACAATGAATTTGCCCAGAATAATTTGGGGATATTATACTTAGACGGTTTAGGCGATGCCGAAGAAGCACTTGAATATTTTGAAACAGCGGTAGAACTGAATCCAAGCTACACTCTTGCTTACTTTAATGCAGGAAGAGCAAGTCAAGCTATGGGCTTTATAAATGATGCCGCAAATTACTATCAAATGGCAATTGATTTAAATAAAATTACACAAGACCTTGATGAAGAAGACATTCAAACAAGACTTCATAAGTTATTTGATATTTAGGTTGACAAACTATGCAACATAGTAAATAATAAAAAAGGAGGCATAAGCCTCTGTCAGGAAGTATTAAAATATATAAAAGGAGGCTGAATATGTTATATTCAAGAGCATTAAGGGTTGCCCCCCCCCCCATCATGCACAGCGCTACCCCCAACAGGCTTACCCGCTTGACCCGCCACATTGGGGCTTTTAGGAATTTTTTAGGATACTCATGCGCTTTTACCTTAGCTGAGGTTTTAATTACTCTCGGAATTATTGGTGTGGTTGCTGCTCTTACTATGCCGTCATTAATTGCTAATCATAAGCAAAAAGAAGCATCTGCAAGACTTAAAAAGTTTTACAGCATTATGTCACAAGCTATTCTTTTCTCAGAAAATGAAAACGGTCCTGCAGGAGAATGGGATAAAGCTGAAATGGATGTAACGGATCCAGATACAGGAGAATACTCCGACAATGATGCCATAAACACAGAAGAATTTTTTAATAAATACTTGAAACAGTATATTATATATTTAAAAACAGAAAAAGATACTAAAACAAAGCTGTTCAAATTTATACTTAATGATGGAAGCACTGTAATGCTGCGCAACGGTTCCTGCACAGATTTTATATTTGACTATAACGGTGAAAAAAAGCCTAATGAAAACGGCAGAGATATCTATAGGTTTCTACTATGTCCGAGTGGAGAAAAAGGCAGACCGGGCGGAAAATTTATTACATACAGGAATGATGCGGATAATACAAGAGAAAAAAAATTAATCAGATGTAAGTCAACTCCAATAACCTGTAGCAGTCTGCTTGAACACGACGATTGGGAATTTAAAGAAGACTATCCCTTCAAACCATAATTAAAACAAACTCAGCTGTTCTTGCTTTGCAAAATGTTTTTGAAGATACGACGGTCTGTGATACTTGCATAGACCGTATTTATCTATAGCTGCAATATGGTCTTTTGTAAGATATCCTGCATTATTAATCCAGTTATACTCGGGGAATTCTGCATCAAGCTTTTCCATATATCTGTCACGACTGACTTTAGCAAGAATACTTGCTGCCGCAATAGATGCAGAACGGCTGTCGCCTTTTACTACATATCTTTGCGAATAATCAAAATCCCAAATTCGTTTATTACCGTCAATAAGTATCATTATTTCACTGCGGCTGAGCAAATTGCGTGCCAGAAGTTTTTCAGGCTGTTCAGGAATAGGGTAAAGCTTATTTATTACATCCTGACATGCTAATCTCATTGCTTTTAAAGAAGCATTTAATATATTTATGCTTTCAATTTCTTCAACTTCAACACAAATTGTTGAATTTACCGTGTTTTCTTTTATTATATCATATAGAGCTTCTCTTTTTTTCCTGGAAAGCTTCTTGCTGTCATTCATTTCAGCAAGTTCTTCTACAAGTTTTTGGGAACGTTCTTTGAAACATACGGCACTTGCAAATACACCGCCCGCTCCGCAGCCTCTGCCTGCTTCATCTGTTCCTATCACAACTCTTTTCTGGTTTAAATCAAATGTAAACAGCTGTATTATATGTGACTCTGCTGTTAAATTTGTCTTTAATTTTCGAGCCATAATCACTCCTCAATATTGTCCAAAATAAATTTCCCGATTTTGCCTTCTCTGAAATCTCTTAAAATATAAACAGATGTCCTCTCAACATCAGGATTACCGCCTGATACAATCCAATTTCTCGCATTTGCAATATCATCTATTGTCAAATTATCAACTTTGTAAAATTCCTTCGTAATATCCGAATACTTTTCGTCAAGCAAAGCTAAAAGTTCTTTTGCAACAGCTTCGTTAGAATATGCATTTTCAGAAACTGCGTTTACAAAAGCAAGTTTTTTTGCTCTTTCCTGATCTTCCTGCTTCATTGGAATAATCCCAGGAGTATCCAAAAGTTCAAGCTGAGGATTAATTCTAACCCATTGCTGCTGTCTTGTCACCCCTGCTTTTGCACCTATTTTTGTTTTTGACGATCTGGTAAGTTTGTTTATGATGCTTGATTTACCAACATTAGGCATGCCAACAACCATAACTCTTGCAGGTCTTCTCAAAAGTCCTTTTTTCATCAAAGCCTGTATTCTAGGTTCAGAAAGTTCTACAGCCTTTTTTACAATATAACTTAAATCTTTTGAATTTTTAGCATCAGTTGTCAAAACAGGAAAGCCTGTCTTTTCTTCAAGCACACTAATCCATTTTTTTAATTCAGATTTATCGGTTAAATCAGCTTTATTAAGCAAAATTAAACGAGGCTTTTCACCTAAAAGCCTCGTAATATTATCATAACTGCTTGAAAAAGGCAGTCTCGCATCTAAAACTTCAATTACGGCATCTACTAAAGAAAGCTGTTCTTTTAATTTTTTTTCAGCTTTCGCAATATGTCCCGGATACCAATGAATATGAAGCTTATCTTTTTTCAATTTTTTCCTTGATACGAGTTGCTTTACCTGAACGTTCTCTCAAGTAGTACAATTTAGAACGTCTTACATCACCTTTTCTAAGAACATTAATTTTTTCAATTCTTGGAGAGTTAAGTAAGAATACACGTTCTACGCCAACGCCTTGAAATACTTTTCTAACAGTAATAGTTTTGTTAATACCTGAACCATGTTTTTTAATAACGGTTCCTTCAAAAGCCTGAGTTCTTTCTTTGTTACCTTCGATAATTCTTACAAAAACTTTAACGGTATCGCCGGGATTAGCATCCGGAAGGTTTTCTCTTAAATAAGATTTTTCCAATTCATCAATAATAGGGTTCATTTCAATTTCCTTTATAATTATAATTTCGTACTTAAATTAATTCCTTTAATCGATGCTCCACAAATACATCGACGCACGTAAAATAATGGTAGACCAAAGGAGTTTAAATTTCAAGTAGCTTTTAAGATTTTGTAATATAATAAAAGGCATGGCAGGCGATTATAAAAAATTATTAAATAAAAATAAAAAGAAAAAATTTGCAGACCCGAAAAATATGGGTGTAAATATTGATAAAAACGAGTATTACGAAATAATACTTTCCAATTCTGCCCATCCTGAAAATATAAAACACAACTCTTGACATGAAATTATTTTCAGGCTAGATTAGATATATGCGCTAAAACTATCAATTTATTGAGTTTGGCATTAAGTTAATATAAGACCTACGGGTCTGTGGCACTCTGCCGAGAAAAACAATTGGGTATTGTTTTTCGAGAGGTTGGTAGACGTAGTCTGGCAATTTCGCAGTCACCATTGAAAACTTAATAAATTACCTACGGGCCTGTGGCGAAATTGGTAGACGCACTAGACTTAGGATCTAGCGCAGTGATGTGTGAGAGTTCGAGTCTCTCCGGGCCCACCACTAAAAAAACACTCCTTGAGGAGTGTTTTTTTTTAATTTCTTTTACCTACGCAGATATATTCAAATCCCCGCTGTTTCATGCGTTCTGCATCATATTGATTTCTGCCGTCAAATACTACAGGCGATTTCAATAATTCTTTTACTTTATCAAAATCAGGTCTTCTGAATTCATTCCATTCTGTAAGCAATAACATACAATCTGCTCCATTAAGGGCATCATATGAGCTTTTGGCATAAGTAATTTTATCGCCCCATATTGTTTTAGCCTGTTCAAATCCCTTCGGATCGTATGCCTGCACTTTTCCGCCAAGTTCTAATATTGCATTAATAATTGTTATGGCAGGAGACATTCTCATATCATTTGTTTTTGGTTTGAAAGTCAGTCCCCAGACCGCAAATGTTTTTCCTTTTATATCAGAACCATATTTACTAAGAATTTTATTTATAAAAATTACTCTTTGTTCTTTATTTACTTCATCTGCCGATTCTATCAACCTGTGTCCGCAATTGTGGTCTTTTGCAGTCTTTAATAAGGCTTTAACATCTTTCGGGAAGCAGCTTCCGCCATATCCCAACCCCGGGAACAGGAATTGAGAACCAATTCTTTTGTCAGAACACATGCCTATTCTCACCATTTCGGCATCAGCACCTACAGCCTCACAAATATTGGCAATTTCATTAGCATATGAAATTTTAATTGCCAGAAATGAATTTGCGGCGTATTTAGTCATTTCTGCCGATTTAACATCCATGATTACAAATCTGCTGGCTGTTCTGAAAAACGGAGCATAAACTTCCTGCATGATTGCTGTTGCACGTGGTGAATTTGAACCGATAACTACTCTATCAGGCTTTAAGAAATCATCAACCGCAGCCCCTTGTTTTAAAAATTCCGGATTTGAAACAACATCAAATTCGCCGTCATAATATTTTTCAATAGCAGCTTTAACCTTATCGGCTGTACCAACTGGAACGGTTGACTTGTCAACAATAACCTTATAACCGTTAATTGCTTTACCGATGCTTTCAGCAACATCCATTACAAAATGCATATCGGCAGAACCGTCTTCACTTTGCGGAGTACCGACAGCTATAAAACAAACAAGAGATTTTTGAACAGCTTCAGCCAAATTTGAAGAAAAAGTCAAACGACCCTCCATGACATTTGCTTTTATAAGTTCTTCCAAGCCCGGCTCATATATAGGAACGATTCCTTTTTCAAGCATTTCCAGTTTTTTTAAATCGTTGTCTACACAAATCACATCATTGCCCATATCTGCAAGACATGTACCTGCAACAAGTCCCACATACCCTGTTCCTATAACACAAATTTTCATATCCGTTCTCTCCTGTTATTCTTAATATGGTTAAAATATAGCACAAAAGTGTTTTGCAATCACCTTTTGTAAATTAAAAATTTTTATGAAATAATAATAGCATGTTGTTAAAACAATAATTGAGAAGGGAAATGTGAATGGATTATAAATTAAAAAAAAGTGTTTCTGAAAATGCTTTTAATTACGGACTTTTAATAAAAAGAATATTCCCATATATAAAGCCTGTAATGGGACGTGTTTTTATTAACCTTGCAATAGCTGTGCCGTTAGGTTTACTTGACGGTGTTGTTGCATTGTCTTTAAAACCGTATCTTGACTATGTGGTTAACGGAACACCGCAAGACACCTGGACATTTATGGGGCATACTGTTTATACTCAAGCATGGCTTGCTGCAATAATTCCATTCGGCATTGTAGGCTTTGCTTTATTTCAAGGTATTCTTAAATATGTCAGCAACTATCTTACAGACTGGACAGGTAATAAAATTTCAAACTCTTTAAAAGTTGATTTATTCAAAAAATTAACCCAAATGGATCCTCAATTTTATGATGTTAACTCATCAGGCGTAATACTTGCAAGATTTTTAACCGACCCTGATACTGCTTCTAAAGATATTATTAATAATATGAAATCTTTTATAGCAACATTTTTCGGTCTTATAGGACTTGTAGGAGTATTATTATATAACTCCTGGCAGCTTGCAATAATAGGAGTTACGGTAATGGGTATAGCAATAACGCCTGTTACACTTATAAGAAAAAGAATTAAAAAAGTTTCCAATGCAAATATGGTTGTTTCAAGTGATATGAATACCAATTTTAACGAAACATTTGCAGGCAATAAAATCGTTACGGCTTACAATTTACAGGGTGAACAAAACCAAAAATTTGAAAATCAGATTAACGAACAGTTCCACCTTGTTATGTCTTTAACCAAAAGGGTCGGCTGGATGTCGCCTATTATGTATTTTGTATGTTCTATCGGTATTGCTCTTGTTATGGCTTACGGAAACCACTTAATACTTTCCGGGCAAATGACTGCAGGTAGTTTTGCTTCTTTCGTTACTTCATTATTGTTATTATATAAACCTACAAAAACTTTAGGAAACACATTAACAAGTCTTCAAACAACATTTGTTGCTATGGGACGGGTGTTTGAACTGTTTGATTTACACCCGAATATCACAACAAATGAAAATGCTGTTCAATTAAACGGTTTAAAAAATTCTATCGAATTTAAGAATGTTTATTTTGAGTATGAACCTGATACACCTGTTTTGAAAGACTTTAACCTTACTGTTAACAAAAACGAAACCATAGCACTGGTAGGTAATTCAGGTGGCGGCAAAAGTACGGTTGTAAGCTTATTGCCAAGATTTTACGATGTTGCTCAAGGAGAAATTCTTTTTGACGGAGTTGATATTAGAAACTTTGACCTTAAATCTTTAAGAAACAATATTTCTTTCGTGTTTCAGGACAATTTCTTGTTTACAGGCTCCATAAAAGACAATATTTTAATGGGTAACGAAAAAGCAAGCAGCGAACAGCTGGAAAAAGTAGTAGCTATGGCTCATTTAGATGAATTTGCACATACTTTGGAAAACGGACTTGATACGTTTGTCGGAGAACGTGGAGCTTCATTGTCAGGAGGGCAGCGCCAGCGTGTAGCAATCGCAAGAGCAATGCTTAAAGATTCTCCTATTGTAATTTTGGATGAGGCAACTTCAGCACTGGACAACAAATCTGAAGCTATTGTACAAAAAGCTCTTGATAACTTAATTCAAAATAAAACCGTATTTGTTATTGCACACAGATTATCAACAATTAAAAATGCGGACAGAATTGCAGTTATAAACGAAGGTAAACTTATGGAACTCGGCACACATGATGAGTTAATGAAAATTGATAACGGCAATTACAGAAGACTTTATGAAATGCAGTTTCAAAGTCAGGAAAATGAAACCATAGAGGTATAATATGCATAAAATTCTGACTAAATGGATTGAACCTTACGTATTGCTGGAAACATTAAAAACTCACTGCGAATTACAAAAAGATTACATTTTTGACGGCTTTACCAAAAATGCTATTAAAAAAGAATTTTTAAAATCCCTTGAGAAGGAAGGTACATTCGGACTGTATATGAAAAATGTCAACAAATTCTATTTGTTCAAAGGCATTGCGGATATAGATAAAATTTTTGAGTTAATGCCTCAGGATTATGAAGTCACAGACGATATAAATAAACCTTTTGATATGGTAGATATGGGAAAAGCCGAAGCAGGCTTTATTCTGCAAAACCAAGCTCAATAGCTTTTTTGTAAGCAATTTCAGCTTCTTTATTTTTACCTAAAGCACCCATTATGCTTGATTTATGCCAGAATGTCCAGCAGTCATTTTCACCAAGAAGAATTGATTTATTAATATATTCAAGGGCTTTCGTATATTCTTCTTTTGCTTCATAACAGCATGCCAGCCAGTAATAAGTATTTCCGTTTTCTCCAAACTCTAATGCTTTGTTTGCTGCTTCTATAGCCTCATCAAACCTTTCAAGCCTGAAAAGAAAACAGGTCTTTTCACCGTAATTCATTGCATCTTTTTCTATCAAAAGCTGTTTGTTGATATGGATTAATGCATTTTTATAATCTTGCAAATCAGCATAGACCTGAGAAAAATAATAATTTAAGTTATAGCTGAACGGAAATTCTTTTTCCATTTTTTTCATAGTTTCAAGAGCTTTTTCAGGTTTTTTAAGCTTTCTTAAACAGGCAGCCTTCATATAATATGCACTTTCCACATTGATATTATTCAAAATTGACTTATTTGCGTATTCCAAACAGGACTTGTAATCTTCAACCGCCCTGTAAGAACAACTTAGCATATAATAACACTGTGTGTATGAGCTGTCTTTTTCCAGAATATCTTTATAAATTTCTATAGCTTCATTGATATTTTCCTGCAAAAGATATATTTCTGCTTTTCTCAGCAAATATTGAGGTTTAGGATTAATTTTACAAGCTTTATTGATTAATTCCAATGCCTTTTTCGGATTGTCATACATATAAATCCCCGAGCGGCTGTAATACTTTACCTCTTCGGGCAAAAATAAGGTGCAAAAAGATTCACAGAAATTCATATAATTTGATTGTTTGAAGACCGTAAAAAAGGCAGACAGCAATATTAATAACAACATGGAGAAGTCAATATTAAGAAAACCTTTCTTTAATGCGATGACGGAATACTTTAACGAGTTTTTATAATCCTGCTCATAGAAATATACCTGAGCTTTCATATAGGCATAATCAGGTGTATCTGCATTAATCAGCTTTAGCTTCTCTGCATAATTCTGGGCTATATCAGGTTCCTGTTTCAGATAGTAAAGAGCTATGGCGGCGAAATACCCGAAGTAATAATCTTGCGGAGCCTTTTCAAAAAGATTTGAAAGGTATTTTTCAGCCTTGCAGGAGTTTCCCTCATCAATATATATCAATGTTGTTATATAATCAGCATAAAAATAATTCTCATCCAGTTTTTTAGACTTTAAAGCACACTTAAGCGCATTTACATTGTCATTTTTATGAAAATAAGTACTTGCAAGAAAAGCATAATTAGGAGCAGTTTCCTCTCCGTTTTCAATACGTTTTTTCAAAAGTTTAATTACTTTATTTACATTAAATTCAGTAATAATATATTCAGCATCATCATAAAATGTATAAATATTATCAAACATGACTAACCTCATAATAATTATCGGCATTTACTATGTTATTCTTTAACTATTTTTACATATTTTTACATACTATGAACCGGATGAACTGTCAGCTGCAACCTGAAGCATTCTGTAACCGATACCTATATGAGTTTTTATATAATCTGATGCATTTAATTTCTTTCGCAAATTTGTTACAAATACTCTTAATGACAACTGCGAATCACACCCGTTATCATCAAGCCATATTTCTTTTTTTATGTAATTATGAGTTAAAACTTTGCCCAGATTTTTGGCAAGCAGACATAAAAGTTTATATTCAATTGCTGTCAGATGAATTTCTTTGTCTTCTACATATACACAGCCTTGAGCATAATCTATTCTTAAGCTGCCGTTAGTAAATACCGAAGATTGAATACTTTCTTCTCCCGAATAATTTTTACGTCTTAATGCAACCCTTATTCTTGCAAGAAGTTCTTCCGTATTAAACGGTTTTGTTAAATAATCGTCAGCTCCCGCATCTAAAGCTTCTATTTTATCGTCATTATCAATTCTTGCACTGACAACAATAATAGGAACACAGGAGAATGAACGTACTTTTTTAATAACCTCTATACCGTCCATATCGGGCAGTCCTAAATCAAGGATTATCACATCAGGATTATATGATGCAGCTTTTAATATTCCCTGTTCAGCATTAGAAGCGATTTGGAAGCTGTAATTGCTGATCTCAAGGGTAGTTGCCATTAGATTTTGTATCATTTTATCGTCTTCTATAACAAGAATTGTACCTTTATTCATAAAATTCTCCTATCAATTTGAATGAAAAAATCGTACCTTTCGGCTTATTATCTTTAATTTCTATAACACCCCCATGCGCAGATACAACCGCCTTGCAAAGCGCCAGTCCCAGACCAAGCCCCCGCCTGCCGTCAGCTATAGAATTATTAACAGTATAAAACATATCAAAAATTTTCTTTTTATCTTCATCTTTTATACCGTTTCCTTCATCTGCTACGGAGATTTCGATATATCTGCCGACTGCTTTTGCACTGACTGTTACAGATGTTTTTACAGGTGAATATTTCATTGCATTATCAACCAGATTAAAAATTACCTGGGCAATAAGTTTTCCATCCATTTTGGCGCATAATGCTTCATCTTCTATATCAGTTTTAACATTAAAATCATCCTTTTTCCTTCCCAGATGCGACAATGCTTCAGATATAACATCTGCAACAAATTCTGTTTCTTTTTTAATTGTTATTTCTTCTCTGTCAAATCTTGTTATGGAAAGCAAATTCTCTACTAAGTTCAAAAGCCAGATAGAATCATCATAAATATCTGTATATATCTCAAGTTTTTTATCATCTGATATTTTTGAAAAGTTTCTCATTAACAATTCTGCATAACCCGAAATTCCTGTTAACGGTGTCCTCAAATCATGTGAAATTGCCCTTAAAAGAGTAGAACGCAGCTCTTCCTGATTATTTTTTATAATAAGTTCATTTTTTAATTGTGATATAGCATCTTTTTCATAAGCCAGAGCAGATTCTCTCAACATGGCAATTAAAAGACTTTTTTCAAACTCGCTTATTTCTTTATCTGCAATTTTTACGACTGCAAAAACTTTATTCATATTACTTACAGGCAGATAATATTCAGCCGATTTAGAAAAATTCACGGTTGCAGCTCCTGCCTGCTTGTTATTCTTAAATACCCATTGTGCAATCTCATCATTATTACTCTCAGGAAGCAATTCAACGTTGCAATTCAAAAGTTTTATTAACTGTTCACGTGTAGTTTCGGTTATTTCTTTTTTACTTGAACATTGCTGAAGTTTTTGGCTCATTTCCAGCATAACCTCTGTTCTGTAAGCTTTTAAGGAAGAATTTTTCGCCTGTTCTTTGACTTTTTTGGCAACAGAACTTACAAGTAATGCAACAACAAACATTACAGCAAAAGTTACCGAATAACCTGAATTATATGCTGTCAGTGACTTATACGGCACAATAAAGAAAAAATTAAAAATCATAACCGCAAGCAAAGATGAAATTATACTAAACAACTTACTGTCAGTAATATAAGCTATCAAAACAACGCCAAGAATATAAACCATTATTATATTTGCTTCATTGATGTTCAGCATTCTGAAAACGAAGCTTATCAAAGTAACTAAAGTAAGAACAGCAAGAGATTTTATAATATCTTTAACAGAAATTTTCGGAAGACGGAATTGTTCGTTCTGCCCCTGTCCTATGTATAACTTCTGTGCTTTATCGGGAATTACATATATTTCAATATCAGGTGTAAGCCCTATAAGCTTATCAATAAAATTAGGCGGAGTAAAAAAACGGCTCGGCTTATAACCGGAACGACCGATAATTATCTTTGTAACATTACCTGCCTTTGCATATTGGGAAACCTGATAAGCAATATCATCACCGCTTACCGTAACTATTTTGGCACCATTTTGTCTGGCAAGCTGTGTATTATCATTTAATCTTTTTTTATTATCTTCTGTCAAAGGTCTGGATGTTTCTATATATAAAGCAGTAAAAGATGCATTATAAACATTTGCCATTTCAGCAGCTGCTGTTATCACCTTCGGATTTGAAGGAGAACTTGATAAACAAACAAGAATATGCTCTTCTTTATTGGTATTCCCTAACATAAATCAGATTTTATCATACATAATATCAAAATAGAATTAAGTTTTTTTATCCGGCGTTAAGATAGCATTAAGATTTAATTTTTGCTGTTGAAATTAATTTCAAACGGAGTTTAAATATCCTTACAAATTGATTATCAGTTTTTTTACAGGAGGAACTTTCTTTTAGAAAGTAAACAAAATGACTTTAAGTGTTAATAAAATAAATAATACAAATTTATCTCAATACAATAATAAAGCTGATACTTTAACAAAAACAGCTTCCGTTATCGGAAGCACTGCAGGTGTAGCAGCTGCATTAGCAGTTATCTCAAGAAAACATGGAGTTAAAATTCCGGGTTCATTTATTAAAAAACCTAAGGAAACTCTTGATGTTTTCAAAAAACTTGAACTTAAAGAAGCTGATGTAATAAAAATAGCTTCATCATCAATCTTAGGCGGTTTTGCACTGGGCTCTGCCACTGATATAAAAAACATAAAAGCTAAAGCCAAAGAAGGCATTGTGCAATTAACCGGAAACTATATTATTCCTACATTGTTTGTAGGCGGAGGTATTAGATTAAACAAAACTCTAAATAAAAAATATAATTTCCCTCCAATTACAAAATCTATTCAGTTTGCTTTTGGTTTTGCAAGCTTAATAGCAGGCGTAATAGCAGGTAACAAGGTATCAAGAGTAATAAATGAAGAAGTCTTTAATGAAAATTCATACAGAAAGCTCACCTGGAAAGACTGGGCTGTTCAATTTGATAACGTTTGTCTTGTAACTTCAGTTTCAAATTCCGGCACTAAACTTGCTAAAGCAGCATCAAGAATAATCCCTGCTGCTCATATTATACCGGGTTATTTAACAGGAACCAGAAAGGATAACATACATTAATTATTTATTCACAACTAAATAATTTCTTTCCTGCTATTGGGGTAATTGCCGGCACTAAGGTAATATAGCAGGATTTTTTTTAACTTTTTTTAACAATAAGCAATTTTTATTAAATAAAATACTTTATATAATCAACAGGGGAAATACAAGGGGAAATAATTGTTATTCAATTTCGGATTTAATTATTCGTATATGTCTGTTAATCCATGCATGTTTAATCCATACATGAACTTTTTTATGCCTATGAATTATTTTCAAATATTTCCAATGCCGCTGCAAAATTCTATATGGCAGCAGGCAGATTATTACATTCCAAAACTGGAAGATTCTCTCGTGATTAGTGAAGGTAAAAATACAGAGAGCTCAAAGTCCGTTTCAGCTGAAACAGAAATTCAAGAAGCAAAAAACACCGAAAAGAAGAAAGAAAAAATTATTATTAAAGGTGTTGAATACAACAAAAAGAACGGGGAAGCCTTAGCTCAAAGAGTTCTTGCCGGGCTTCCCGCAAAAGCAAGTGAACCGCTGTGTGCAAAATATGTAAAAGAAGCAGTAAGAGATACAGGCTTAGGAGATTATGTTAACGGCAACGGCGAGTACTGCAAGTATATTTTCAGAGCAAACCCGAATTTTAAAGAAGTCCGCTTAAAAGGCGATGAACTTTCCAAACTTCCAGCCGGCTGCATAATCGTATACGATGCTTACGAGCCTTGTACAGATAAGAACGGCAAAACCGAGAACATAGGGGAGGACGGACATGTTCTTATTACTTTGGGCAACGGAAAAGGATGCAGTGACAGACTTGAAGATGATATTTTAAAATCCGACAGACTATATACATTTATACCTGTTTAAAAAAGTTTACATTAAAGGCAATTTTTCACTTAAAAAATACTTTATATCTATAGAGGAAATTTTAAGGGGATATTACGTTGAGTTTATTAAAGTTCAATTTAAATACCGGTAATACGAATTACCTGTACAGCTTTAACAGTAAGACAGGCAGCGGAGGTTTGAGTTCTTACGGCAGTACAGGGTTATTTAATTTGTATAATACTTTATATGCACCCCAAATATCAAATAAAAATACAATTTACAGAACAAATACCTCATACAGACTTAGCGGTAATATGGGAAAAGATATTGTTTCAAACGCAAAACAGTACATAGGATTCAATGAAGCAGACAATTCATACAAATTATTCACACAGGGCAGAAATGAAGCCTGGTGTGCAGATTTCGTAACACATGTTGTAAAAGAGGCATACAAAAAAAATGGTAAATCAATTCCGTCAGGATTTGGTTCATCATCTGTTGAAGGCTTAAGACAATGGGGTAAAAATAACAACTGTTATCTGGACACAACAAATACTTCCAATAAGTCATCAGTTATCGCAAACAGCGTAAAACCCGGTGATGTAGTTATATTCAAAAACGGAATATCACACACAGGTGTGGTAGCAGAGGTAAACTCTGACGGAACATTTAAAACAATTGAAGGTAACACTTCTGACAAAGTTGCATATAGGAATTATAGTGCAAATGACAGCAAAATCAGCGGATTTGTTCAATTAGCTTAGCAACTTGACCTTCCAGCCCGGAAAGATTTCCGTTATTATTTACCAGATAATCACTCAACTTAACTTTTTCGTCCTGCGGCATCTGTGAATTTATACGGGCTTTTGCATGCTCCAACGTATAACTGTTGCGCTTCAAAAGCCTTTCAAGACGTATATCATCATCTGTATAAACAAAAATGATTTTATCAAATAAATTTTCCATTTTTGCTTCAAATAATAAAGGTATACCAACAAAAAGCAGTTCTTCAGATTTATTCTCTTCAAAAAATTTCTTAATAACCTCTGCGATTTGAGGATGCATAATTGAAGCTATCAATAGCCTTGCAGGTTCATCGGAAAATATGAGCTGTGCAACTTTATACCTTGAAAACTCACCGTTTTCAAATACATCATAGTCCTTAAAAGCATCGTACAAAGTTTTATTGTTTACTGTCAGAATATCCCTTGACACGTCATCCGTATCAAGAACTTTGTACCCTTGTTTTTCAAGAATTTTTTGAACGGTAGTTTTTCCTGATGCAATATTTCCTGAAACCGCTATTCTTTTCATTGCTTTGAAATCCTGTTTAAAAAGTTTTTCAATTCTCTAATCTGAATAGGTTTTATTGGCTTAAATTCACCACGTTTTAACCCGTCTAAAGTTAAAGTTGCATGCTGAATACGTTTTAATGTTTTAACTTCATAACCGAAATGTTCAAACATTTTTCTTATTTGTCTGTTCAATCCTTGATATAAAGTTATTCGCATCACAGTATGTTTGTTATCCATTTCAATAACCTGAATATCAGCATATGCAGTTTTATCCGGTTCGATTTCAATACCGTTAGCCATTTGTTCAAGCTCATGCTTATGAACTCTTGAATCAACTGAAACGAGATAAATTTTAGGAACTTTAACAGACGGATGCGTAAGTTCATTAATTAAGTCGCCGTCATTTGTCAAAATTAACAGCCCCGTAGAATCCTTATCAAGACGTCCTACGGGTTTCAACCCGAGAAGATTTTCGGGAAGCAAATCATAAATTGTCTTTCTCCCTTTTTCATCATCCGCAGTTGTTATATAACCGGCAGGTTTATAAAATCTGTAATACTCGTGTTTGGCAGGTCTGATAAGTTTTTGGTTAATAAATACTTTATCCTTTGGCTGAACAAGGTAGCCAAGCTCTTTTACTATTTTTCCGTTAACATTCACAGACCCCTGTTCAATAAGCTCATCAGCTTTTCTTCTGGAACAAAGACCTGAAGATGCAATATATTTATTTAAACGGATACCTGACATAAATCCAGCTCCTTTTCAAAAATATCAGCCAAAACATCGGGCATTCTTCTATAAAGTTTTCCTTCATTGGAAATCGCTACAACATCAACTTCGGCTTCGATAAATGTTTTGCCTGTTTCTTTGGATTTGATAACCTGCTTAAAGGTAACCGAAAGACTATTGAATTTTTCTATCCAAGTTTCAATAATTAAGTTGTCATTAAGTTTTGCAGATGACTTATATCTGACATTTAAATTAACAACCGGCAGGACAATATCTTGTGCTTTAAGGTCAATAAGGTTAAAGCCTTTCATCTCACACCACTCTACACGTCCCATTTCCAGCCACCTTAAGTAAGAACCGTGCCACACAACGCCGTAAGCATCTGTATCAGAATAAAAAACTTTTTGTTCAAATATATGTTTCATAGATTAATTATAACACAAAAGGAGATAAAAAATGAGATATAAATGTGATGTTTGTGAATGGATTTTTGACGAAGAAAAAGAAGGTACAAAATTTGAAGATCTTGCTGATGATTGGACTTGTCCAATATGCGGTGCCGACAAAGATATGTTCAGCAAAATTGATTAATTTCTTCAGAATATAATGGCGGGTGTGTTTGCCGAATTCCCGTATAGCCCGCTATTATTTTCTTAACATTATGGCAATTTTACATCTTTTCATGTTTTATAGAAAACGTGAACGGTTTAAGTAGTATAAAAGCAGATTATAATAAAAATTCAAATTATTATTTGGTACCGAATAATAATGCTCCCGTGCGCCCGGTTAAAAACCGACAGGAGCCTCAAACGCCTGATGCTGCAAGGACTGCTGCATCAGCAGGTATTTTGCAGGCATTTGCATTATTTCTACATAAAGCCTCTGAATACTGCGGCAACGAGCTTATGAAAGGCGAAGAATTTACTAATGAAACAGACGTAAAAAAAGTCGCAGAAAATATGGTTAAGAAAAATAAGCTTAATGTAAAAGTTGATTTTATTGATAAATATAATATAAAGAATTATTCAAAAGATATTCAAGAAGCTTTAGGTCCGGTGGCAAGAGGAGAAAATGCATTCTATTCAGATAACTGCAAACTTGCGGTTGCTCCAAAATCAAAACCTTCACTGATACTTCACGAACTGGGGCATGCCATAAATGCCCATAAAGGAAAATTTCTGAAACTGCTTCAAAAATCACGTATGTATGTTTCAGCCGTTCCGACAGCATTACTTGTGCTTAACGGATTATTTAAACGAAAAGATGACAAGCCGAACTTTATAGAACGCAATGCCGGAGTAATCGGATTTGCATCATTCCTGCCTACAATTGCAGAAGAAGGACTTGCCTCAATAAGAGGAGTTAAAGCAGCGAAAGCAACTCTGGGAAAATCCGTAAACTTAAGTCCGTTAAGACGTAACTATTTATTTGCGTGGTTGACGTATGTAATTGCAGGCTTAGGACTTGGAGTAGCTGCAAAACAGGCAATTATAGAAAGTAAAAAGCAATAAAAAATTTTTATAAAAGCCCTTGACGTTTAAAAATGTTTATTTTAGAATAAAACTTGTCGCCTATAAGTGACATACACCTTCGGGATGTGGCACTCTGCCGAGTGAAACAATCCGGTGAATTGTTTCACGAGAGGTGGTAGCGCACTTTTCAAATGTGGAACATTTGAAAATTAAATAACTGTCGGGATGTGGCGCAGCTTGGTAGCGCACCTCGCTTGGGACGAGGGGGTCGCACGTTCAAATCGTGTCATCCCGACCATTTATAAAAAGACAGCCATTTGGCTGTCTTTTTTACATTTCTGGCAACTTTGGACCTTTGTAATATTCATACATTTTCATAACATCATCAGGAAGTTTTCTTCCTGCACAAAGTGCATTAAAGCATTCAGCAACAAATTCGGCAGGGGAAGTTTGTGCATACCATGAAATTTGTCCTGCAATTTTTTGCTTATTAAGATCAGATTTAAACAATTTTTCAGATTTACCTGATAATCGACCAAAAAACCAATCATTTAAGGATGTATTCATATCATGAAGTAAATGTCCCATCTCATGATATATGAAATCGAATTTTGAATTTCCTCTGTACGTTCCCTGAACAGGATGATCCAGACCAGAAGCATTAATCAAATTCATACAGGATAGAATTTGGTCTTTTTTAGACAATTTTGAATATTCATCTATAGTTTTAACTGAAATATTTTTGTCTGCAAGTTTTTTTAGTACATCTTCATTCTTTAATAAATCTTTAATTGTATCTAAAGGATTTTTAAATATTTTTTCCGCTGCGCCCAACAAATCATCATGAAGTTGAATTGCACTAAATGCATCAAATCTGGTAAAAGTATCCGGCGCTGTTCTATACTTATGCAGAAACCCCATAAATCTAGCCTGTAATCCTTTATCTATCAAAGGAATTGGTATAAATGTTCCCTCGGGAGTTACTTCACGTTCAAAAAGACGTGAAACCAAAGTATATCCCGACACTTTTTTCGTTTCTTTTATTTTTTCAGCAGCTAACAAATTTTCATTAACTAATTTTTCAAATTCATTTTTTACCGTATCAAAAGCATTTTTGTTAATACCAAGTGTCTTAGTTGACGGTTGATGATAAGCAGGCATCAATCCCTCTTCACCTTTACTCAACTTCTCACAAACTTTTTTATCATAAAGAATGTTTTGCGGCATTTGAGCTTTTCCTTTAAATCTGTTATTAATATTAACCAGTCCTTCATTAACCCAGTTTGCAAGCTCTAAATCATTACCCAGATCAAATTTCTTAACACCAAAATTTTTCTTTGCAAATTCAATTGCCTCCTCCATTGTTTGAGCCGGTTTAAAATCGATATGCTCTGCAAAATTTGCCGGATTTAAAGTTTTGCCTTTAGTCAGTATTGCGGCAGTAACAATTCCGCCTAATGCCAGAACTCCTGCACCTATACCAACCTTTTGCCCTGTTGTAAGTTTTTTATTCTCTTTCTTATCCTGTTTTACAAATTCGTCGGGTTTAGAAGCTTTTAGACTGCCCCCCCCCGATAGTCTGTGAATATTGATTTGAAGGCATAGCTGCCGTAAATTCAAGATTTGTACCGATTGCTTCCAACATAAATTTTCCCTTTCTGAATTTTTATATTTATATAAAAACATAAACATGAAAAAAATTGCTATATTTATAATTTGTTGACTTGGTCTTTATTTTATAATACAGTTTTAAAAGAGAGATTTTACACTATTAAATGAGGATTAGGGAAATTGGATTTTACAACTTTAACCATTGAAGCACTTAAAGCATTAGCTTCTATTGTAGGAAATTACGGATTTGCAATTATATTATTAACTGTTGTTATAAGACTTGCTATGTGGCCGTTGAACGTTTCTCAACAGCGTTCTATGAAAATGATGCAGACTATGCAGCCTAAAATTAAGGCTATTCAGGACAGATATAAAAGTGATCCGCAAAAAATGCAGCAAAAACTTATGGAATTCTATAAGGAAAATAAGTTTAACCCTATGGGCGGATGTTTGCCTTTATTAATTCAATTACCTATTTTCATTCTTTTATATACAGCTTTGATGAGCCCGCAATTTATCCAAATTGCAGGTGATACTTCATTCGGTTTCTTGAGCAGACTGGATACAACATTAAGAGCTACAGCTGGACGTTCTTATGACGGAACTTTCGGAGTTTCACAAAACGATACTTTTGTACTTGGAAAAACTGCAACTGTTTATTTGCCTGATGAAACTCTTGAAAACGTTAAAGTTAAAGATCCAAACAAAGCTATTGAAATTCAAGGTGATTTCAAACCCGGCGAAAATATTGACTTTAAAATCGATTTAGATCACTTAAACTTAAAATTTGCACAGCTTGACCAAATCCAAAAAGCTGAAATTGCTGTTACTGATATGACAAATAAAGAAATCGAAAATGTTACGTTCACAAAACAGGGAAGTGTTTTAGCTGCATCCGTACCTACAACTGCATCTTCAAGATCATTCCACTGGGATGTATTTGTATTGATTGCTTTATTTGCTTTGACAATGTTTGCATCACAAAAAGTAATGATGGCATCTCAAAAAAGCAAAGATGCACAGCTTGATCCTACACAGGAAGCTATACAAAAATCTATGGGTACATTTATGCCGATTATGATTATCGGTACATTCGTGATAATCCCTATTCCTGCCGGAGTTTTGCTGTACCTTGTAACAAGCAACGTTATTCAGATTTTACAAACAGTAATTGTAAATAAACAAATTGATAAAGAGCAGGAACGTGCCGGAATTTTAGCAAGCGACAACGAGGTTGCGGATGCTAAAAAAATTCAGCCTAAAGATTAATAACGGAAGAAACAAAATGCTTTTATCTGAATATGATTACAATTTACCTGAAGAATTAATAGCGCAGATGCCTGCGGATAAAAGAGATAATTCGAGAATGATGGTTCTAAACCGAAAGGATAGAACCATTTCTCATAAGCATTTTTATGACATCGTTGATTTAATTGATAAAGATACGCTTCTTGTGATGAATAATACAAAAGTTCTCCCTGCACGTCTTATCGGTCACAAAGACACAGGGGCAAAGATTGAGGTATTTTTATTAAAACAAACAGAACAACGGCTGCACTTGTGGGATGTTTTAATTAAACCGTCAAAAAGAGTAAAGCCCGATACAATTATAAAAATAAGCGATGAATTATCTGTCAAGGCTGTTAAACGACTTGAAGAAAACGGAGAATGGCTTGTTGAATTAATCTATGCCGGTGATAACGTTCTTGATGTACTTCATCGAAACGGAAATATACCGCTTCCGCCATATATTGAACGAAAAATGGCAAATGATGATTTAAAAAAGCTGGATTTTGAACGCTACCAGACAGTTTATGCTAAAGACGAGGGTTCTGTTGCAGCTCCGACAGCAGGACTTCATTTCACGGAAGAAATACTTAACAAACTTCAAAAAAAAGGAGTAGAGCTTGCTTACGTAACTTTAAATGTAGGATTAGGCACGTTCAGACCGGTTCAGTGCGAAAATGTTCTTGAACATAAAATGCATTCCGAAACTTTTGAAATATCACAACAGGCAGCCAATCAAATTAACAGCGCTAAACAACAGGGTAAAAAAATTGTTGCAGTAGGCACAACAACCGTAAGAACACTTGAAACAGCTTTTCAAAAATACGGCTGTATAAAGGCTTGTCATGACCATTCCGAATTATTTATTTATCCCCCTTATGAATTTAAAGTTATTGATAATCTGATAACTAATTTCCACCTACCAAAATCTACTCTTTTAATGCTTGTTAGCGCTCTGGCAGGAAAAGATTTTATATTTGAGGCTTACAAAGAAGCTATTGAAAATAAATACCGATTTTTCTCTTACGGCGACTGCATGCTTATTAACTAAGAAATCCCTTCAATATATTATAAATATCAGTTAATTTTTCGCAGTTATTATCAATAAGTCTGGAAAGCTCTTTTTTCATATCAGTCGGATTTTGTGGATAATATTCAAAATCAAAAAGCTGTTTAGGAGTAACTGAGAGGACATTACACAGTTTTTCAAGAGTGTCAGCCGTAACAAAGTTTGTACCGCATTCTATGAAAGATAATGAACGACAATTAAAATCAAGTTTTTCTGCCAATTCTTCTTGTGTAAGCCCTTTTTGTTCACGATAATATTTGATTTTTTTACCAAGTTTCTTTTTAATTTCGTTCATTCATTTACCTTTAGTATTATTTTCAATTACTTTACGTTTTAATTAAACGTATTGAAAATTACTATATAGTATGTTATAATACTAACAGACGGATAAATTTTTGACAGGAGAATATGTATGCAAAAAGGTTTTACACTGGCAGAAGTACTTATAACTCTCGGCATAATAGGAATTGTGGCTGCAATGACTATGCCTGTAATCAATGCAAAAACTCAAGATTTGGTATTAGACAGCCAATATAAAAAAAGTCAAAATATACTTTCAAACGGCTATAAGCTTATGATGGCAAAAAGTTCTACATATCAGGTAGAAAATTTACCTTTTTTGTCTGCATGCACTGATAATAAATGTATATCAATGGAACATAAAAATATTTTTTCTATTATAAATGATTCTGCCGGTAATCTGTCTTATGATATTCTCCCTCAAGAATATTCAATAAAAGGGAAAAGCGAGAAGTCCAATTTCAAATGGATAGATACAAAATACATTTTTGCAACTAACGACGGCATGATATTCGGTTTAACTCCTGATGATGAAGCATCGTCTTTTAGCATAGTTTCAGATGTCAACGGTATAAAAATGCCTAATGTTGTAAAAAGAGATTTATATAAATTCAGATATTCGGGAGCAGGAAAACTTTCAGATGTTTCTGATGAACTTGAAGATATTTCAGTGTGCACAATAGAAAATCCGACAGGCTGTACAGAACAGCAATGTATGGCTATTGAAGGATATCATCAAGTCGCTGACGGACAGATCTGTATAGAGTGGTTTCACAATCAGTGTATGTTCTGTGTACCTAAATAAGGCATCAATATTATTATATTTGTGATAGAATATATTTGAAATGAACTTAGACACAGCGATAGATACACTTTTATCACCGATAGCCGATAAAATTTCAGGGATAATTTTCAGCTCCGTAACAATTAACGGGGTTAAAATTGAATTTTTGGTTGCCCTGTTAATGATTGCTGCGTTTTATTTTACCATACGTACAAGATTTATCGGCATTTGGGGATTTAAGCACGCTTTAGAACTTATTACAAAAAATTTTGAACACAAAGAAATACGTGTTAAAAAGAAAAGAGGAGAAGTTTCATCTTTTCAGGCATTGACTGCAACAATTTCTGCATCGGCAGGAATTGGCAATGTTGCAGGTTCAGCGGCAGCTGTTTCCGTAGGCGGTCCGGGAGTTATTTTCTGGATGATTATGGCAGGATTTTTCTCTATGGCATTAAAATTTGCCGAAGTACTCTTAGGACTTAAGTTCAGAAAAGTTAATGCAGACGGAACAACTGACGGCGGTCCTATGTATTATATAGAAGGAGCACTTAAAAATAACAAATATATCGGCAGATTTGCGCCTCATTTATCAAAAATTTATGCTGTCTGCTGTATTTTTGCAATGATAGGCGGCTGGAATTTATTCCAGATTAACGCAATGACCACTCAGATTACCGAGGTAACTGGCGGAAACAAAAGCTTTTTTGCGGAACAGAGCTGGTTACTGGGGTTAATAGTTGCTGTTATAACTTATTTTACAATTATCGGCGGAATAAAGGCTATAGGCAAGTTTACCTCTAAAGTAACTCCTGTTATGTGTACATTATATGTTCTTACTGCTTTTGCGGTTTGTCTTTTAAACATTCAGCATGTTCCTCATACGTTTGCTGTAATTTTGCACGAAGCTTTCTCACCTAAAGCTATGGCAGGCGGAATGTTTGCTTGTATGCTGTGGGGCTTCAGACGTGCCATGTTTGCAAACGAATCCGGCTTAGGCACTGCACCGATTGCTTTTTCGGCAGTAAAAACAAACAACCCTGTTTCCCAGGCATTTATTGCCATGCTCCAGCCGTTTGTAGATACAGTAATCGTAGGATCTGCAACTGCTTTTGTTATTGTTGTTTCGGGTGAATACCTTAACACAACAGGGATTGCAGGAATTGAACTGACTTCTAAGGCTTTTGGTTCGGTTTGTCCGTTTTTCCCTCTTTTATTAACAGTTATGGCAAGCTGTTTTGTACTTTCCACAATGCTTTGCGGCTCTTATTACGGTGTTAAGGCGTGGAACTATCTCTTCGGCAATTCTAAATTGACAACAAGGACTTTTCAGGTTATATATTGTATATTCATAATAATAGGTTCTGCCATGAACTTTAAAAGTATAATTAATCTATCTGATGCATTTACTTTGTTCCTGGCTGTGCCAAACTTAATAGCAGTGTTCATGTTATCTGATGTAATCATGAAAGAACTGAAAAGATATTGTAAGAAATACAACGTAGGTTTATTTAAAAATAACGAGGAGAGAGTAGAAAATGAAGAAAGATTGTCTGGAGATAGTAAGATCAAAGTGTGAAAGCTGTACAGCTTGTGCGTTGGGAAAAACACGCAATAATATTGTTTTTTCTGACGGTAACCCGTCTACCGCTAAAATCGTACTTATAGGAGAAGCTCCGGGAGAAATGGAAGACGAAACTGGAAGACCGTTCGTTGGCAGAGCAGGACAGCTTTTAAATGATTTTCTTGCAGAAGCAGGTATTTCAAGAGATGAAGATGTTTATGTGATTAATACCGTTAAATGCAGACCTCCTGAAAACAGAGTTCCTACAGATGAGGAAAAATCAGCTTGCAGAAAATTCCTGAATGCTCAAATTGATATTATTAACCCTAGAGCAATAGTTCTTTGCGGTGCTACTGCATTAAAATCTTTCATTGAGCTTGATAAAAAACAAACAATCTCTAAAGTCAGAGGTCAGTGGATGAACATCACGGTTGACGGAAAAGATTACAGAGCAATCACTATTTTCCATCCTTCTTACCTTTTAAGAAACCACTCTTTAGATGAAGGTTCTCCAAGAAGATTGATGAAACAGGATCTGGCAAGCATTAAAAATGAAATTCTGCCGGATGTAGACCATTCACAAGACAGCAACAATGTTGTTTATATGGAACCGAAAGAAATCGCAATGGTATAATAACAAAAAAGACCTCTTATAAAGAGGTCTTTTTTATGTCTTATTATCAACAATTTTTTCTGCTGGAGCAAGCCCCGGTTCCAAATCAGATCCTGTTATAAATTTTCTGAACGCAAATTGAGCTTTAGGAAGTGCATAAGCAAGAAGTACACTGCTTAAGGCAACGTTAGTCAATATATTTGCGCTTTTAGCTATTTTTGCTTTTTTAATAAAGCTTTTAAAATCATTTACATCAAGTTTAGAGGCTTTATTTTGGAAAGCTTCTAAATCGTTTCTGAACTTAGCAAGGTTTTTAATATCTACATACGCCCTCGGATCTCTAATACCGTTTTTTAGCATTGTAATTTTTTTGAACTTTTTAGCATATTGAACAAATACAGTATCTTTATTTTTAACATTATCTATGAATTTTAAAAGGCTTTCTGCAGTATCAGCCTCAGGAAGCTTTAATTCTCCTGCTTTTATCTGTTTTACAAAATCTTTGTCGGCAAGTATAAGCGGATCAAGTTCTACACCTGTCATTTTATTTAAACCTTTTTCAATCCACTTTGGAGCCACAAAGTTTAAAAACATCATGCCGGTCATTTTAAAAGCCAGATCATACGCTTCATTTTTGTTACGTGCAGTTGTAACACGACCTACTGCATATCCGCCGTCAGTTACAGCCATTTTATTCTGAGTTGTGAAGTTTGCTGCTTTTGTAATCCAACTTCCCGTAAAAGTTACATCTTGATTTTTGTAAAATTTATCTTTTTCCAGAAAGTTGATTTGAGAAGCAGATTGTTTACTTTGAGCTTCTTTTTCTCTTAACTTATCAATCTTTTTTGCAGAGGAAGCAAATATCATTTTAGGCAGGATGAAGCCCATAAACAAAATCGGGATTGTTGTTGAAGCTATGAATTTACCGGCAAGAAGTTTTTCATAAAGCTTTTTATTTTTCTTTGCATTCATTAAATCTTTTACGGCTTCGGGAGCTATGTCTTTAAATTTTTGGATATTATAATCAATTCCCTGAATTCCTGCTTCTTCCTTAAAAAGATTAAGATTAACTTTCGGGTTCAGTCCTCTTTTTTGGATAAACATATCACAAAGTTTACCGACAAGCGGAATACCCCCAAGCCAAACAGCAGAAGTTGCGTATTCATCCAAAAATCTTTCTCTTGCTGCTAAATAAGCAATACCTTCCGATTCTTTCTTGTTCTGATTGTATGTAAGCGCAATCTTTGCTGGAACTTCTATTCCGCAGTCACGAACAATAAGGGGGTATATGCTGTTATTATTTCCAATAGCTGATATTATATTTGTTACTAACATTTAAAATTCATTCTCCAATTCTCTTTTGACTATTACACTTAAAGTTTCACTAAAATCAAGTGTAACGGGTTGAGCGGCAAGCTCAAAAAATAGCCTCTCACGCTTCTCTTGCTCCTTGAAAGACTATTTTTATAAGAATTGAATTTATTCTTTAAAAGCGTGCAACATCAATTCCATAGCCCTTCAAGGATGCTATGATGATGAATATGATGTAATTTTAAAGAATTGTTTTTAATCATTATTTTCCCTATGTGAATTATACTAACTTAAATAAATTTATTTTGCAAGATTACGCATCAGGAAAATCAAAATGGATTATATCATCTGATAGTGAATACTTTGAAGGTTCGTCCAATCCAAAACGAAGTTCGGTAATTCTTTCTTCAGGCAGCTTGTCAATTGCGGCAGCCAATTCATTATCATCAGGATTAACTTTTCCTGTTATTTTTTTCATTAATTTAGGATCATCAACAGCCTTCATAATCAAGTCTGTTTTATTATTGTCTACAATAGTTTCAAGTTCTTTTTCAGCATTAATAATATCTTTTTCTTTTAAAGACATTATTGTTTCTGCCAAAGTTGATTTATTAGGAAGGCTTGCACCATACGATTTTGAAATTGAAAAATTATCAATACCTATTGAAGTTGTACCTTTTTCCAAATCATACGCTTCGTTTAAAACTGTATCAGGTTTACCCCATTTGCGGATATTTGTTAATTGTGCTTTTACGGCTGACAAAAATTTAGAGCCGCTTTCTACTGATTCTGTTAATACTTTTCTTTCTATCTGAGGAGGAATTTGTGCAGTAAATGCAGTTTTATTTCTTCCTTTATTCGAATCACAATTCATTACATTAAAATTATATGATTGAACGTTAGCTATTTTCATATTAACTCCTTTATTTTTTTGCTGTACCTTGATTAAAACACGTAAATATTATTTTTTGTTAATTGTTAAATTTAATTTACAAATTTTTAATTTTTTCTATATCTTCCTCATTTCGTGTTCTAATTAATACATTTTTATCTTTTGAGGTTTCGCCTTTTACAATTTCAAACAGTGATTTAGGAATTTTCAGCAGCTTTGACAAATACTCGATTAAAGCTTTATTTGCTTTTCCGTCTATCGGCTGTGCAGTAATCTTCACTTTTATGCCTTCTTCTGTTTTTATGATTTCATTTTTTGAAGCATTTGGTGAAATCCTTAAAGTTATGATAATTCCTTCTTTAGTTTTTTTCAGCATTTTTATTAATCCTTATGTATGAAATTCATTTATTTTACTTGAAAAATAGAAATAAAATCTGTATTATGATTATATCATGTCTGAAAAACCACTTTTTGAAGAAATAAAAAAACAGCTTATTGAGCAAAAAAGAGATCCTGAAGAAATTGAACAAATTGAAAAGGCTTATCTTTTTGCCAAAAGACTTCACGAAGGTCAGTACAGAATTTCAGAAGAACCATATATTATTCACCCTGTAGAAGTTGCAAAAATTTTAGTCGGTTTAAAAGTGGATTCACATACGCTTATGGCAGCGTTTTTACATGATATTTTAGAAGATACCGACACACAGCCGGAAGAAATTGAAAAACTGTTCGGCAAAGATGTTCTAACCCTTGTTCAGGGGGTTACAAAGCTCGGTAAACTACAGTTTAAGTCTAAAGAAGAAAGACAGGCTGAAAATTTCCGCCGTCTTTTCATTGCTATGGCAAGCGATATTAGAATTGTATTTCTTAAACTTGCTGACAGGCTGCATAATATGCGCACCCTTAATTTTATGGCTGTGAACAAACAACAGAAAATTGCCCGTGAAACTCTGGATATTTTTGCACCGCTTGCAAATCGTTTAGGGATTGGCAGAATTAAGGCTGAACTTGAGGATTTATCACTAAGATATTTAGAGCCAGATAAGTATTTTGAAATTGCACAGCTTGTTTCGCAAACTAAAGCAGAACGTGAAGAAACTGTAAAACTTCTCATTGACAAAATTTCACAGGACGTTAAAAAAAGCGGTATAAATGCTCAAATTACCGGACGTGCAAAACATTATTACAGTATTTACAGCAAAATGAAACGTCTAAACATCGCTTTTCACGACCTATATGATATTACGGCAGTACGTGTAATCGTTGACACGGAAAAAGAATGCTATGAAGTTTTAGGACTTATCCATTCTCAGTTCAAACCTATTCCCGGAAGATTTAAAGATTACATTGCCATGCCGAAGGGCAACATGTATCAGTCGTTACATACATCTGTTATCGGTCCCCGTTCAAAACCGCTTGAAGTACAAATAAGAACCTGGGAAATGCATGATGTTGCAGAATACGGGATTGCTGCTCACTGGAGATACAAAGAAAAAGGGTCACAAAAAGCCAACAACCCGACCGATATGCAATTCTCCTGGATGAGAAAACTTGTTGAATACGATAAAGACGTTGCTTCAGCAGAAGATTATGTAAACTCTGTTAAAATAGATTTGTTCTCGGATCAGGTTTTTGTTTTCACTCCCAACGGCGATGTTTTTGACCTTCCTATGAACGCAACACCTGTTGATTTTGCCTACAGAATTCACTCGGAAGTAGGAAACAAAACAGTAGGAGCACTTGTTAACGGAAGAATAGCACAGCTTTATACAAAACTGCATAACGGCGATATTGTTGAAATCCTTACCTCCAAAACACCTGCTCCACGTCTTGACTGGCTCAACTTTGTAGTTACAAAGCAGGCTTCATCTAAGATTAAACAATGGTTTAAGAAAAACAACCGTGAAGAACATATTGAGGTGGGACGTTCTAACCTTGAACACGAGCTTACTAAAGCCGTATTTGACGAATATACAAAATCAGGTGAATTTGAAAAAGTAGCCAGGGTAATGAATTATGTTTCGGCTGAAGACTTATTTGCAGCGCTTGGTTATGGCGAAACAACAGTTAATAAGATTATTAACAAACTTAAAAAACCTGACCCTCAAAAAATTCCTGAAACTACATTTCACAATACTTCACGCAAAAAATCAGAAAAAGATATTATCGGACTTGAAGGCTTATTGTATTCTATTGCAAAATGCTGTTCCCCAATTCCCGGTGAACCTATTGTAGGAGTTGTTACACGTGCAAAAGGAGTAACGGTTCACAGAATGGACTGCCAAACTCTTGAACATATTGAGCCTGAAAGATTAATGGACATAAGATGGTCAGGCGATAACACCAATAAGACTTATACAACAACCATACGTGTAGAAACCGCAGAAAAACTCGGGTTGTTAAAAGATATTATTGCAGCAGTTTCAGATAACAATACAAATATTACTTATGCAAATGTCAAGTCAAAAAGCGGCAAAGTCGGCATCATTGAACTTGGAATGGAGCTTGATAATATTGATACGTTGAAAAAAGTTATTTTAAGCATTCAGGCAATCCCTGATGTTTACAGCGTTAAACGTATTCAAACATCTTTCTCTACTCCTAATATGCCCAGAAAAAACAACGGAAAACCAAGACACAATAAAAATAATAAAAAGAAAAATTAATCTTTGCAAAATTTAACTTATTTGCTGATATTATTGAAATTTGATAATATATAGGAAGTATGATTAAGATTTTATTTGTATCAAACCGAAGGGATAAAATTAATGATTTCAGTACGATTTTCAATAAAAATACGTACGAGTTTTCCGTAATGACAGATGAAACGCTTATCTGCGACATAATAAGCGTGGATGCTCCAGACATTATCATTATGGATTATACTATTCCTGATTTGAAAAAACTAAACAAAAAAATTAAATCTGTATGCGAAAACTCTGTAATCATATTTATATCTCCGGATGAAGGTCTGGATAAAGATTTAATAAAGTTTGCAAACGCATTTATTACAGATAATATGTCCCACAACTTAATCTTATCAACAATCAATATTAATTTGAGAATGAAAAATTCTCTTGAAATGCTTTCTAATTCAAATAAGGATCTTGCAGACAGTTTGTACAGATTAAACGCTTTATACAGTACAAGCTCACAGTTTGCAGGTACTCTTGATAAATCCGAATTAATTCAATATATGATTGAAGGTATGGACAAGGCTTTGAGTTTTTCTCTCACCTGCACTTTATCTTTTTGTACAGAAAACGAACCGGTATTGATTTTAAATTCTCTGTATGAAATATCGGATGAACTTTTAACAGCTTTGAAACTAAGGACTGTCTTGAATTATAATTCCGCATTTGAAGGTAAAAAACTGCCGTATGAATTAAAAGCGGAAAAATTAAAGGTTATCAAACAGGTTAAATACCCTGCAAGCAGATTTACATTTACATTGTTTCAATTTGACAATATGTTTGCACCTATAAGTTTGGGAGACAATTTCTTCGGATGTATAGAAATATTTAAAGAAACACCTTTTACCTCAGAAGATTCTACCTGTTTTCAAACAATAGCCCAGCAAGTGTCTTTGCCTTTGAAAAGTGCAACACTTTACCAGGAAATAATAGAAACCAATGCTAAACTGGAAAAACTTGAACGATTAAAATCAGAATTTATCTCAATTGTTTCCCACGAATTGAGAACTCCATTGACATCTATAAAGAACTCTCTTGATATTTTAACAAGCGGAAGATGCGGCGAAGTAACCGCAGCCGCAGAAAAATTTCTTTCTATGGCAATGCGTAATGTTCAAAGGCTATCAGGGATTATAAACGACCTTCTTGACTTATCAAAAATTGAAGCAGGTAAAATGGATTTCAATTTTGTAGAAACAAATATAAACACAGTCATTGATTATGTCAAATCAGCGCTTTCTGAAGTTGCTAAATCCAAGGGACTGACACTGATTACTGAAGAAGCTCAAAACCTTCCTGCCATTAATGCTGATCCGCAAAGACTTGAACAGGTTTTAACAAATCTTGTATCAAATGCAATTAAATTTACTCCCGAAAACAAAAGCATTAAAATATCTTCCCGAATTGTAAATACAGATGAAATGAAGATTAATGAATATTTTAAAGACAGTATTAATATACCAAAAGGTGAATACATTCAGGTTTGTGTAGAAGACGAAGGAATAGGTATAGCGGAAAACGATTTACTGCACGCTTTTGATAAATTTGCGCAGATAGAAAACTCTTTATCAAGAAAAGCAGGCGGTACAGGTCTCGGGCTTCCTATTGCAAAACAACTATTAGAAGCTCACCGTGGCGCAATATGGTGCGACAGTGAGCTTGAAAAAGGTTCTAAATTCTATTTTGTAATTCCTGTTGTCAAAGTAAAACAATTAGTATAGATTTACGTTGCGTGTCAAAAATTCTGTCAAGTTCAAATCACCTTTAATATTTGCAGCTACTTGAGGAACAACTTTCATATTGTCTTCAACTTGTGATATTGGAGCTTTACTGTGAATAAAATCTACACCGTTAAAGGACATATTTTCAAGCGGAGTATCTTCTCCAAGCTTTATAATTTTAGAGAGCATTTCTATCTTTTGTGGGTCTGCATCAGAATTTATATAAGCTGCAATGTTGTTGACAAAATTACGTTCTTTTGAAAAATCCATTGTATAGCCGCCTTTTAAAGTTCCTTCTGCAATATCTTTTACAAAGGGTTTAGTTGCAGCAAGATGTTTTGCAGCTTCCGGATGATCATATATTCCTGCAAATTCAGCCAGGAAATATTTTGAAGCGTTAGTATCAGTTTGATTAATAACTTCTTGTGCAAAGTTCAAAGCCTCAGGATTTTCTTTTGAAGCTTTTGGCAGTTTTTCCATTAAAAAAGCAAATAAACTTTTCCCGTTAGAAACAGGCTTTTTCATATTAAGATTTGTATTCAGCATAGCATTGCTGTTAGCAAGTTCGCAAATATCGGAAACCAACCCCAGATGTTCAGGGTTCATTGACTTCAATTCTTTTTTAAATTGCGCAACTTCAGGATTTCGTTGTGCAAAATAATCAATGTTTGTCAAAAGCTGTTGTGTCGTTCTGGTATCAGCAGGTCTTGTATGAGCACCCATTGTCTGCCAGCCGCCAAATCTTAAAACCGGAGTTCTTTCAGCAACAGTTTGAGCTGCTTCCTGTATCTTAGATGATGACATTCCACCGGCTAGCTTATTAATAAATGACATAATTTTATTTTCCTTTCCTATTTCGCTTCTTATCAAGTGTAAACAATGTAAATGAAAAATTTTGACAGTTCAATGATTTTCACTTTAACAAAATTTAACATTCTAGAAGAAGATTTTTGATATGTTATAATATCCTTATAAAACTGTAAGATTAGGGGAAGTTATGAAAAAAATTCTTATTGTTGATGATGAACAAGATATAGTAGAAAGTTTAAAATTCGTTCTGGAGGCAGCTGATTTTACCTGCTATTGTGCATATAACGGAGAAGACGGTCTTCGATTGGCTAAAGAAATTATTCCTGATTTGATTATTCTGGATGTTATGATGCCGAAAATTAACGGTTATAAAATAAGCAGACTTCTTAAGTATGATGCGAAGTATAAAAATATACCTATCTTAATGGTAACAGCACGTTCTCAGGAAGAAGACAAACTTATAGGAGAAGAAACGGGCGCTGATGAATACATCACAAAGCCTTTTGATCTTGATGAAGTTGTAAAAAAAGTTGAACAGTATTTAGGTAAAAATTAACTATGGAAGCAGTAACAAACAAAACTCTCGAAAAATTAAAATATGATCTTGTCAGAGCAGGCTTAGTACCTTACGAAACAATTGAGCAGGCGGAAGAAATTGCTAATGCCCAAAACATTAACATTGGTCAGGCACTGATTAATTCGGGAGTTTTGACAGAGGAAGCTCTTTTGAAATTTTTGGAAGCTAAACTGCACATTCCTTACGTTAACCTTGAAGATTATACTCTTGACAAAAACTGTCTAAAATTTATAAATTTTTCTGATGCAAGAAAATACAGAATTATTCCTCTTTTTAAAATAGAAGACACATTAACGGTTGCTATGGCTGATCCTTTAGACCTGTTTGCAATTGACAAGATAATTGAAACGGCAGAATGTTCTATAGAACCTGTTATTTCTTCTGAACCAAGCATTATTAAAAAGATTGATGAATATTACAAGACTGATATTACTGTAGGCGAAATCTTCACTGATAACGGCACTGATTATGACTGGCGTGACGAACTTCACAGTGAGGATTTGTCAGACAATCATATGCAGAAAATTATTCGTGCAATCTTAAAACAAGCAATTCTCGAAGGTGTTCATGAAGTTACATTCCAGAGAGAAGATGACGGCTTAGGAGTTAACTTTAAGAAAAACGGTGAAATTTTAAACAAAGGAAACATCCCGAATGTTCTGACTTCATCTTTTGCGGCAAGACTTAAATCACTGGCGGAACTTGATCCTTCCGTATCAGAAGTACCGCAGCTCGGCAAACTCTGCTTTAAAGTTGACAACATTACTGTAATCGCAAGTATATCAACGTTCCCAACTATTATGGGCGAAAGAATTTTCCTTAAAATATACAAACCGCCAAGACCTCTAAATCAAATAATTAAATCCGAAAAGAACCTCAACCTGATTAAGTCAGCGTTGAATACCCCCGGAATTATTCTTGTATGCGGTTCTCCATTGAGCGGCAAAACGCACATAATTTATTCTCTTTTACTGGAAGCATCAGACAAAAATAAAAACATTATGACTTTGGAAAGCATTGCAAAATACAATCTTACAAATGTTCATCAATGTGAATTGAATGAAAATGTCGGATTTAATATGGATAAAGCTTCACGTTTTATCGAGTTCCAATCTCCAGACGTAATTTATCTTGAAGGGATTAAAACAAAAGAATCTTTTGATTATTTTTCAGGACTGGTGTTTGACAACAAAACAATTATTATGGAATTTCTTGCAAACAATATGGAAGACTTAAGAAACAAAATGTCGTTCTCAGACTTTGAAACTCTTAAATCTTTAATAAGCTGTATGATATTTATTCACTCAAAAGACAGCATAGAAGTGTTTACAAAAGAAACAGTACAAAAATATCTTGCATAAAAAACTCCCCAAAAGGGAGTTTTTTTTATTAATATGTCATTTCCCAATTATCGTTAAGGATTTTTCCAAAACAGCCCCAAACTGCAGTTGCCGTTGCGGAAGCACAATTATTTGTATATAAAGTATCACGGGCATCTTTAGTTAAAGGAGCGGAAGTTGCAGTATCATCCAGTGTACCATCCTTGTAAACCGCAATAGTAAATAAATCACGTCCCAAAATATTAGGTCCTTTTTGACCGTTAATATCTACCATTAAGTTACCAATTTTATCACCGGATACAGCATATAAAAAGCGTACAGATGCCCCGTTGGCTAAAACATAAGCATTTGTTACAGAATAAGCAGATGTTAATGCAGTTCCATTCATTTTTTTATAAGAATTCTGGTCTAAAAAACATGGAGTTAAAGAGTTGGTACAAGTCTGTACTACCTTAAAATAAGACGATACAAAAGAATTCATTTGAGCCTGAGAATTTAGCCCTGCTTCAGTTAAGTTTATTGCATTCTTATCATTCTGGTATCTGAGTAATGATTGAGATAACTCATTATAAACCTTGTGCAATTGGGTAACATAGCTCTGGCGCTGGTAATTTTGCATCAAAGAAGGTACGGTCATAGCTGATACAACACCGATAATACCGAGCGTGA
>ERZ779758.3-NODE-3-length-198608-cov-9.02532_pt1 | contig 198608 bp, 212 predicted proteins | sample MGYA00511256_ERZ779758 | MGnify/ENA primary metagenome ERZ779758 (study PRJEB29588, sample SAMEA2162460) | human gut metagenome | biome: human gut; feature: human-associated habitat; material: faeces | place: Denmark | collected 2008/2010 ... | reverse complement strand
CCTTGTAAATTTGCTATCCTTAAATTTTGCATAATTGACGACAAATTATATCCTTGTTATATAACTATTGTACAATTATTTATGCATTTTTTCAACCCATCATGCCCGTATCTTTAGCTTTCTTTACAATTTATAGCTGATAAATCTTACACTACGCCCAGTTTTTTACAAGCAGCAAGCGCGCAATTCTGCTGTGCCTCTTTCTTTGATTTTCCTGTTGCAGAGGCTATAACACTCCCCTGCCACTCAACTTCAACTTCAAATACCGGTTTATGTGCAGGCCCTCTAACTGCCAGAGTTCTATACACAGGCAGGGTTTTATCAATACCTTGAGTATACTGTTGGAGAATGTCTTTTGCATTGTATTTCTCAAAATGTTTATCGACATCTTCTGCAAAGACCATTACATAATCTTTTATAAACTTCTCAATTTCAGTCTGTTTCCCGTTTAGATAGTATGCACCGAGTAAAGCTTCCAGAGCACAGGCAATATTTGACTCGCGTTTCCGCCCCCCCTGTTTTTCTTCAGAAGGCCCGAGCTTTAAAAGTTTATCAACTCCTATTTGTATTGCAATTTGAGCCAGAATAGCATCAGAAACCAGAATTGAACGAATTTTCGATAGTTCACCTTCCGGAGCTTCCGGATATATTTCATACAACAGTTTTGAAGTGAACAACTTTAAAACTGAATCTCCGAAAAATTCCAGACGTTCATAATTTTCAAGCGAGTTTATATCATTTTCTTTAGTGAAAGAAGGATGAGTAAGAGCCTTTTCTACTAAATCATTCTTTTCACCAAAAATTTCTTCTAGCATGGAAAAATACCTTTGAATAAATCAATAAAATTATTTACCACGAAGAAATATAAGTAATAATGAACAACAGGAATTGTCAGAATATAGCTGTCTGTTCTATCAAGAAACCCGCCATGCCCCGGAAGAATATTGCTTGAATCTTTCACTCCAGCATCCCGCTTAATCATTGACTCGCACAAATCTCCAATCTGAGCAAAAGCTGCAATCAAAAATCCAAGTATTATGCAGTGATACCAAGGTATTTGTATTGCCAGTCCAAATGCGATACAAAATATAAGACACATAATAGTACCGCCGATAGAACCTTCTATTGTTTTATTCGGGCTTATAACCTTTGATAATTTATGTTTTCCGAATTTGCTGCCAGCATAGTAACAGAAAGAATCTGTTAAAATTACTGCAAAAAACAGCAGTAAAGCATATCCAGCACCTTCCGTAGTGACATTCTGCTTAATAAAACCCTGATAAACAGGATGGCTTCCCAAATCGCGCAGGAATAACAGGTGCAGCGGAAACCAGCCGCAATATACGAAACCTAATATCGTAGTTGCGACATTAGCAATATATGGCTGTTTACCTTTGAATAAAACCGACATAAATGCCATAATTGAACAGACAGAAAATGCAAGAGCTACAAGGTCAAATCTGTTAAAATAAGCTAGAGCTGCAAATATTAAGCTTGAAGCAATGATTATTCTTGAACTAGGTCTAAAACCTTTATGTTGTAATACTTTCACATATTCTTTTGAGGCAAGTATAACAATTGCCAGAACTAATGCTACTAAATACAAGCCGCCTGCCATGATAGCAAACAGAGCAGTGAAACCGAAAATAACTCCGGTTATTAACCTTGTTACGCTTTTGCTTAAATTCATTATACTGTCATAACCTCTTTTTCTTTTTCAACAACCAGACTATCAATTATCCCCACGTACTTATCTGTAACTTTTTGAATTTTATCCTGATTATCTTTAACTGCATCTTCCGGAAGATTTTCATCTTTTTCAATCTTCTTAAGACTGTCTACCATATCGCGTCTTACATTTCTGATAGCAATCTTTGCATCTTCACCGTACTTTTTAACTTCTTTTGCAGTTTCTTTTCTTCTTTCTTCTGTAAGAGGCGGGAAGTTTAATCTTACGCAGGTTCCGTCATTATTCGGAGCAACGCCTAATTCTGCTTTAATAATAGCTTTTTCTAATTCTTTCATAATACTTTTATCAAAAGGAGTAATAACAAGTGTTACACCTTCGCTTACACTTACCTGAGCCATTTGTCTGATTGGAGTTGGAGCTCCGTAATAATCTACAGCTACTCTGTCAAGGATAGCAGGGTTAGCACGGCCTGTACGAACAGATGCAAATTCTCTCTTCATCTGTGCAACAGCTTTTTCCATTTTTTCCTCTCCGAATAAATACATTTCTTCAAGAGCTTCTGACATAATTTTCTCCTTTTATAAAATATTAACTTACGTACGTACCTACGGCTTCGCCGTCCATAATTTTTTCAAGACTGCCTTTTGCTTTAAAATCAAAAACAATAATAGGAATTTTGTTCTGTTTACACAATGCACAGGCAGCTGTATCCATAACTTTTAATTCATTTTTGATAATATCATCATAAGACATTTTTTCGATTTTCTTTGCCTCCGGATTAACCTTCGGATCATCAGTATAAACTCCATCAACCCCGTTTTTCGCCATAAGCATAACTTCCGCGTCGATTTCAGAAGCTCTTAGCGCTGATGCAGTGTCGGTTGTAAAGAATGGATTTCCCGTACCGGCTGCAAAAATTACAACTCTGCCTTTTTCAAGATGTCTTATCGCTCTGTGACGAACGTATGGCTCTGCAATCTGATTCATGGCAATTGCTGTTTGAACTCTGCATTCTACATTTATTTTTTTGAGGGCACATTGCAAAGCAACCGCATTCATAACTGTAGCGAGCATTCCGACATAATCTCCGGAGGCTTGATCCATACCGAGTTTTGCACTATTTTTCATCCCGCGAAAAATATTACCGCCGCCAACTACAACAGCAACTTCTACACCTTTGTCATATATTGACTTGATTTCATTTGCAATCATTTCAACGGGTTCATAATCTATTCCAAACTGCTGATTTCCAAGCAAGGCTTCCCCGCTGATTTTTAATAGAACACGTTTATATTTTGTAACCATTAGATACCTCTCATTATACTAATAGTATAAAAAAAAAGCTTATTTGTAAATCCTCAATTTATAGACTTATATAGAAATACTGTTATAATTTATTATATGGATGGATTTAGCGTTGGAAAAATTCTCGCAGGCCTTAGAAACCCCGAGATATATTTAAAAAAGCTCAAACAGGATGGCATAAATACCGGAAGTGGCTTTAACACATCACTTTCACAGCCGCAGCCGAACCTTCCTCAGAATATTCAATCCACTGCAGCACTTATGCAGCAGCTGCAGATGAACCAGATTGCAAGTATGGATAGAGCTATTTTTATAAGAAACCTTCTTGGACTGCCGCAAACTCTCGGAACTCTTTTGATGGCTTTACAGAATAAAAACATCCCGTTGAGCAACACCTCACTTATATTAAACGACCTAAATGAAGAATTATTAAAAAACCAGAAGATGCTCTCACAGATATTTGATGACACTTCTGAAATACCGCTTAATGTAACACAAAACATTGCCGGACAAACAGCAGCCGCGCAAAAAGATGCTGTTATGCTATTTTTCAGCGGAATGATTCAGATGCCTGCAATATCAGAAATAATCTTGAAAAACAGCAAACAAGCAGTTGCAAATCTAATTCTGGCAATGGCTTCCGCCTCAAAAAACAATATGACTAATGACCAGATTAGAGATACACTGAGCATACTAAACTCCTGTATTGCAATGGCAGAGTCAAACAATCCGTCACAAACATTAAAAAGCCTTATGCTTCTTTACCTTCCGTGGCTTCCGCTCAATGAAGGCGTAGGATTTGACCTTGAAGTAACGCCGCCGGAAGGTGAAAATGAATCAAACGACTCTAAGCTTACAGTGCTTATACAAACCAGAAATTTTGGCAACGTTAAAGGTGTATTCACTCTTACAACATCAAACTCGGTGGATATTTATATTTTATGCACAGAAGATTTTCCAAAGAAAACTCTGCAAAAAAGCCTCATGGAAGAAAGTTCCTCTCATGCAATGAATACAACAATTGATATTGAGGCAGTTGAACCTAAGAAAAAAGAAACTTTTGAAGAACCGGAAGCGAAGGTTAATCTATCTGCAACAAATGAGATGAACCCTTATTTGCTGCTTATGGCTCACGCTTTCATAAGAAACACTATATTTATTGATTCAAATGCTATAGTAGAAGAACCTAACTCTTAACCGGAATTCTTTTGGAAACTTGATTTGCAACAATCAAAGCTTTTTCTGCAAAAATCAAAGGCAGGCTGTTAATATCCCCCTGAATAGAAATTGTTGCTCTGTTATAGGTTAATTTCTCACTAGTTCCGGCAACTATTAGCCCTTCGATTGTTTTAATAAACCTGTCATATATGTATTCAACTGAAAGAGATTTCACAATTGTTTCATTCATAACAGGAACTATAGCCCAGTTAATTCTTCCGCCTCTGACCAGATACTCGTTAATCTTTTCCGGCATAATATTAAGGTTGTTAGGATTATTATAAGCATCAAAGGATATCAAATCTACGCCTGAATCTATAGGAATCTTCCAGTCACATTTTTCAAAACATTGTATCCCGACAAGCCCTTCATATTCGTGAATTTTAGATATTACTTTTGAAAACATATTTATAATTACATCACGTGTAACATCTTCATTTTCACGCTTAATGTCACCTATTTTATATAGAAGCGGTTCTTCCAGAATAATAAACGGCCGCGTTTCCGGTGAAAGTTTTTTAATCTTGTGAATTATCCACAATGCCTTTACACAAATAGATTGTATAACAACTTTTCTGTAATATTTATCAGCAAGAAGCTGTGTACCTTCATTATTCATAAGGCGCTGCGACAGTGTAAACGGACCAATTAAATTAATCACTGTTTCAGCAGGTTTAATACGTTCAATTATTTGATAGTATTTCGGAAGAAAAAAAGTTTCAAACTTGAATTGTTCAAGATTTTCTTCTGTAGGACTATTGAACGCTGCATCCAGTGCTACAAGTTTTGACTTAAGGTTTGGAGCATCGTTGTCAAATATTACCTTCTTTTCTTGTATAAATACTCCCGGAGTATTCATAAGTGTGCGTCTTAAAAGATTTTCATCCGGAGATGCATCAGGAAGGTTTGCCAGAAACGGGATATTTTCAAAAAGCTTTACCATCATTTTGGTCGCAGCTTTATCTGTTGTATATGGGAGATTGCCTACCGGAAGGCATCTAAAACTTTTCTTCATTGCAGCTCTTTCTTATATTAAAAAAACGTGCCGAAAGTTTTGCCGGCACGTTTTGTAAGACTTTGTTTACTATGCTTCAGCTTCTTCTGTTTCTTCTACTGATTCTTTTACAACTTCAGATGCTGTAACAACAACTTTTAATTCAGTTTTAACTTTTGAAGTCAGCTTGATTAACATTGTGAATTCGCCGACTTTGTTGATTGGTGCATTTAATGAAACTGTTTTTCTGTCAATTTCAATATTTGCTCTTTCTTTTAATTCTTCACACAATTTCTTTGTAGTAATTGTACCGAATAATTTTCCGCTTTCACCGGCTTTTGCAGATAATTCAATTGAACCGATTTTTTCAATTTGTTCAGCTTTTGCAAGAGCTTCCTGGTGTAATTTTTCCTGTTTAGCTCTTAATCTTGCGATATTCTGTTCTCTGTTTTTAAGAGCGCCTTCTGTAGCGATTTCTGCATAATTCTTAGGGATAAGATAGTTTCTTGCATAACCGTCTTTAACGTTTACCAAATCACCAGCTTCGCCAATATTCTGCACTTCTTTTTTCAATATTACTTGCATTTCTTTTTCTCCTTTAACTATTATTGGGCTAGTATAGTTTTTATCATAAACAAAAAAACATGAATTGTCGAGTCCCCATGCCTTTTGGGCTTAAAATAAGTTTACTTTTTGATATTATTTATTGCAGTTATAACCATTTCTGCGGCTTCTTCTGGTTTCATTGCTGTTTTTTCGTCTGCTGCGCGGGTTTTAAACTCTACGTTTCCTTCCGCAATTGATTTACCGACAATAATCTGATAAGGGAATCCTATTAAATCGGCATCCTTAAATTTAACCCCTGCGCGTTCATCTCTGTCATCAATTACAACTTCAGCGCCGTGCTTTTTCAATGTTTCATATATATCATTAGCAACCTTCATCTGCTGTTCATCTTTTGTGCTTACTGGAATTACAATCGCGTGATAAGGCGCAATTGCAAGAGGCCATTTAATACCGTGGTCATCGTAATGAGCTTCTACAGCAGCGGCTGCTGTTCTTGAAATACCAATACCGTAACATCCCATAATATAAGGCTGTGTTTTGCCGTTCTGGTCTAAATAAACTGCGTTCATCGGTTTCGAATACTTAGTACCGAGCTGGAAAATGTTTCCAACCTCAATACCTCTTGTAACCTTAAGCGGCTTTCCGCACTCAGGACAAAATTCGCCGGCTTCAACAAGACGGATATCAGTAACAATCTCTGGAAGTTCAACATCCCCCCCCCAGTTATAACCTACACCGTGCTTATCTTTTTCGTTAATTCCGATTACAAAGTTTTTCATATTTTTAACTGTTTCATCAGCAACAACAGTAACTTCATATTCGCCGTATTTTTTCAAACCTTGAGGCCCGATAAAACCTTTTTCTGCTTCAAAGCCGTTTTCACCCATCATCTCTTCGATTTCACCTGCGGTTGCAATTCTTATATCAGAGCCGCCTACAGCGTTCATAAGTTTTGTTTCTTCTACCTGTTTATCTGCTCTTATAAGGGCTAATACAGGTTTTTTATCAACGATATATAATAGAGCCTTTACAATTAAAGATGAAGGAATATTTAAAAATTCACTAAGTTCTTCAATAGAGTGTGTATTCGGAGTGTCAATGATTTCCGCTTTTTCCCATTTGCCAGCCACATCAGCATCAGGTAGAGCAGATACTGCATGGTTTGAGTTTGCAGAATAATCACATCCGTCACAGTAGAATACATCATTTTCGCCTGCGTCAGTATCAGTAATAACCATAAACTCATGGCTTACGCTTCCGCCGATTGCGCCGGAATCTGATTGCACCATTTTTGTGTTAAGCCCGCATCTTTTGAAAATACGAGTATAAGCTTTTGCCATATTTTCATATTCTTTTTCAAGGCCTTCCTGTGACATATCAAAGCTATACGCGTCTTTCATAATAAACTCACGGCCTCTTAACAAACCAAAACGAGGACGAACTTCATCGCGGAATTTTGATTGAATTTGATATAAATTAACAGGCAATTGTTTGTATGATTTGAGTCCGTCACGCGCAATAGCAGTAATAATTTCTTCGTGCGTAGGGCCAAGACACATTTCTCTATTGTGTCGATCTCTCAAACGCATAAGCTCTTTACCGTATACATCCCATCTTCCGGATTCTTCCCAGAGTTCTTTAGGCTGAACAAACGGCATAAGAAGTTCCTGCGCTCCTGCATTATCCATCTCTTCTCGAACGATGTTTTCAATTTTTTTCAAAACTCTCCACATCAGAGGTAAATAATTATAAACTCCTGAGGTTAGTTTTCTTATATATCCTGCTCTTACAAGCAGTTTATGAGAAATTACTTCTGCATCAGACGGATATTCTCTTAATGTTTGTACAAACAATTTTGACATTTTCATGGTTTTTAAGTCCTCATTATTTATTATGTTTATATTCTAACATGAAAAATTTTTTAAACTCTCTTATCAGGTTATTGCACAAAAAAAATTAGTGTGCTAAAATTTTGGTATTGAAAAATATACATTAATAAAAGGGGTGACTATGTTAGTTTCTGCAATTTCTCAAAATCGTAACAACGGTTATAATATGAGCAGCAATATGCCTTTTTATAACAGTCGCAGTAATGAAACAATTGGAGATACCGCATTTAATTCTTTAACCCCTTATGTAAGCAAGAAAGTTGTTTCTTCAGAAAAATTACCTCAAATTTTTGATAATATTAATGAATGGCAAAATTTCTGCCACAAACAAATTTTAGGCGGAAAGCTTAACGTTATAGCATAGATTTTATGAAAAGAGGATTGATTTTAGGTTTTTTTGACGGCGTGCATACAGCACATCAGGCTGTTATAAAATCTGCACTGGATTATGCCGGAGAAGCCATGCTTATTACATTTAAAGACTCACCGGCTAAGTATTTTAATCAAGAAGCAGAATATATTTACACGCGAAAGCAATCTCTTAAAAAAATTATGTCACTTGGTGTAAGTGAGGTTATAGAACTCAATTTTGCTGAAATCGCAGACATGCCTGCTGATGAGTATCTTAAATTCATAGTTCAAAAATATAATCCAATATCAATTTCCACCGGCTACAACCATACTTTCGGGAAAAACAGGAGCGGAAATCCTGATTTTCTGGCAGAGAATGCAGATAAATTCGGATACAAATATATATGCGTACCTCCTCAGATGTTTAATGACCAAATTATAAGTTCTACGCTTATAAGGAAATTACTGAAGGAGGGAAATATATTACTAGCTAATAGACTTCTTGGAACAAATTTTATGCTTGCGGGAACAGTAATCAGAGGAGCACAGCTTGGAAGGACGATTGGTTTTCCGACAGCCAATATAAAATACACGCCGGAGATAGTACAAATTCCTTTTGGTGTATATTCAGCCAGAGTTAATAACCGTCCGGCTGTACTTAACTGGGGCATGAAACCTACTGTTCATAATACAAAAGAACCTATAGTTGAAGTCCACATAATTAATTTTGACGGAGATTTGTACGGTAAAAATATTGAAATCGAAATTACATCAAAAATACGTGACGAAAAACAATTCAGCGGTCTGGAAGAGTTAAGAACACAGATTGAAAAGGATGTTAAAGAATGCTTAAAGTTGTAATTGTAGGCTACGGCGAAATGTTCACTAATCTAATCGCAGGGACCCTTGATTCCGGCTGTGAAATCGCAGGAGTCTTGAGAAAAGATACTGTTAAATATCATCCATTATGGCGTAAAATCAAGGATATTATAAATCCTTCTGTTGAATACAATTATATTAAGAGCTATTCAATTCCTGAAATTAAAGCTAGAGGAGTTAATACAAAAGAATTTAAGCAAGCACTTCTTAAACTTAATCCTGATATTATTCTAGTAGGGTCCTGGGGGGAAAAAATAAGTAAAGAAATTTATGATTTTCCAAAAATTGCAGCAATCAATGCCCATCCCTCCCTTCTGCCTAAATACCGCGGTCCGAATCCTTATTTCTGGACAATAAGAAATCAGGAGCAAATAAGCGGGGTAACATTCCATCTAATAGACAAAGGACTGGACACCGGTGCCATTTTAGCACAGGAAGAAATAAAAATTTACCCGTCTGATACAGGCAAATCACTAAAAGAACGGACAGTTCTTGTTGCAAGAGGAGTTGTATGCGAACTTCTAAAAGCGCTTAGAGAAGATATCATTATCCCTCTGACACAGAGAGAAGACAAGGCTAGCTACTATTCACATCCTGAGGATTTGGAACTCGATTTTACCAGAACCGCAGAAGAAAATGATGCGCTTATAAGAGCAATTTACCCGTGGAGTGAAGCGTATTTCTACCATAAAGATATCTGTCTTGCGGTTTCCTCACACCAGACAGAAATTTCTGAAAACAAAACAGAATTTACTGAGGCAGGTACAATTATAGAAACAGATTACAAGAACAGGACAATAAGCGTACTGTGTTCTGATAATAAAATTTTAAAAATTCAAATACACTTATACAAGAAATATGACCGGCCGTTTACAAAATTCTATATCAAAAGAGAACTATCAGAAGGCACAATATTGAATTTCCTGTAAAAAGAGTTATAATAAGTATATACAATTTGAGGATATGGATGTCTGAAATAGGTTATTACAATTATTACAATAATACGAGCAGGTACACCCCCGATGCCGTTATTGACCGCTACCAGCAGATGGTTGACCGGTATAATTCAGACGAACTGCATTCAAACAATGAAAATCCTTATAGCGACGAAAATCTTGCATTACGCAAGCTTGATGAACAGCTTGCTCCTATGGCAGAAAACGTTCGTTCAAAATGCAAGACTATAGATGAAGTACGCCATTATTTAGGTTTAAAGTATTTTGGCCAGGAAGAGTTTGCATTCACAAAAAAATGGAAAGAGCCTGAAAAATATGCAATGTACGAAAATGACCTTAATGCGATTTGCTATGGTACTGTAGGCGGTGCAAACAGGCAAGATCCGAGGCTTAATTTTACAAACAAAGACTGGGATACATACGAAGCAGAACAAAAGGCTTCCAAGCAGAAAATTATAAGCAACCAGATGAATAACCTTTTGGAGAACAACGGAATAACAGTAAATGACCAGCTTTTGATTTCATTTAATCCATATTCTTATACAGCTTCTATTGAAGGTTCTTCTGACTTGAGCATGCTGTCTAAAATTACAGAGCTTTTGAATTCCGGCAGTAATTCCCGTGAGCTTATGTATTATACAATGCAAACCTCTGGAAATATTGATGCAGACGCGCTTACAAAATTCAGAGCTTATCAGAACATAAAACAATATACCGGCTATGATCTTTCTAAACTGGATTTGAAAAACGGTGAATTTTATACTCCAGAAGGACAAAAAATTACAGACATATTAAAAGATAAACTTGATAAAAATAATTCAATTGCAGTAGAATTTAAAGGAGCAGCTTACCAATACACAAAAGATCTCCTTGATAAGATAGCAGAGCATGGCTGGAATGGGACTCCTGATTTGGAGCTAAAAATTGGTTTTTCCATAAAAGACGGCTTTTTTAACCTCAACAGTTTCTGGGAAGCTTAAAGCTTATCCCATTCGCCGTTTTCTACAAGTTTTCTTATCTCAGCCTTAACATCCGGATCGTCTGTCTTTGCCTGAAGCTCTTTTATAAGCTTTTCTTTTTCCTCATCTGAGAGATTTCTCGCTGTAAATTTTTTAATCTCAGACACAGGCATACTTTTCTTTTTATTTTTTACTGCCAGCAGCCCAAGAGAGGCAACCCCGAGAGCTGTTAGCGAAACTGCAAGAGCCTTTGAAGAAACCATCGGCTTTTCCTCCGGCTTTCTTTCTTCATCCTTAACTTTTGACGGAATATAAGTTTCTGTTTTGACAGGAGTAATATGAATAGACATAACAAACCTTTCCATATATATAAAAACAAAAACTAAATAAGAATTGCCATTATTTTATTATAATTTCACCGACAATCTTACCCGCTAAAGTCCTAATTTTATTGTCGTAATTAATCTCTCCCCAGCCCAGCCTGTTAATTGTATGCAAAACAGCAAATCTTCTAGCTTCCATTGAACAGTCATTAATTTTCACAACAAAAGCATCTTTTTTCTGAACATTAACAACAATACACAAACCACCTGCACCTACTTTTGCAAGAATACCATGTGTATTCTGAATAATTTCAGTGTCAAGACGATTTTCTCCGCCAAAAATATAAGGATGATTTAATATTGAATTGACAATCCTATCATACTTGAGAAGGTTTATATATCCGACAAGCATGTTATAAAGCGGCATGCTCAAAATAGGCACCCCGCAGCCATCAGTTGTTGACGGATACCTATCTTTGACCTCACACAGCATATTAATCTTTTCCCTAACAGCTCTTTGAAGCGGATGTTCCGGCTCATAATATGTTTCCATATCCCAGCCTTTAAGTTTGCAAACAACAAGAAAACCAATATGTTTGCCCGAACAATTATTATGAATTTCTGAAAACTCTTCACCCCTAAGCAGCATTTTATCCTGCATGCTTCTGGAAAGCGGAGCATGCCTGCCGCACTTAAGAAGTTTTGCATCAATATCATATTTTTTCAAAATCCGGCGTGCGATTTCAACATGACACTCTTCACCGGAATGAGATCCGCAGCAAAGTGCAATTTCATCCTCAGTTAAATCTGCACCGTAATCCATCAATAAAGATGCTTGTAAAGGCTTTGCACAGGAACGAAGATAATAAGGTTCAGAACGAGAATTTCCTTCTTTATAATGCAAAACAATACCGTCATGAAATTCCTCAACAAGCCCATCCCTTACATACTCAATACGCATTGGTTAAAACTCTTGTAGCTTAGGCTCTTCTTCCGGAGTCTTATGTTCCTTAATGAATGTTAAAATAGCATCCATCTTCTGCCTCAAGATTTCGTTCTCTTCTTTTAGACGTGTATTCTCAACTCTTATATCAAATTTTTCTTTTTCCATTGCTAGAGTTGGAATATCATCAGGGTTAAGCGAGAATCTCTTTCCAGCCTCTTCCTTCATAAACATAATACTCTTAACATCTCTATCTGCAATAAAGCCCATTTGAACCATCAACTCTGCAATAAAAACATGCTTTCCGGCTTCGTTCATTTCCTGCTGTTTGTTTAAAACTTCATCAAGCTGTTCAATAGTCATTTTACCCGCACGGATAAAATATTCACCGGTTCTGTATTTTCCGGCAAGAAATCCAGCCGTGGCACTTACCGAATTCGTTACTTTATTTGAAAAGAACCCTGAAGTTTTGCAAAACATAAACGCTTTTGCAATTTCTTCAATCGTAAAATTATTTTCAATCGCAATTTCAACAAGCGACATGCCTTTTGAGCAGCAATTCATAAAAGAATAAATCATGTCATCGTATTTTGATTCTTTAGTCAAAAGTTCATTCTGCCCCTGTTCAGATAACGCCGGACGATAAATGTGAAATAGTTCTCCCTCTTGCACATCAAGGAACTCGTTACTCAAATAGGTCGTTAAATCATTAGATAAATTCAAGAAAATTGTCTGCTTAATCCATAACGGAAAAGCTAACATTTTTTCCATAAAATCTATAAATAAACTTTTGCTCATGAAATATACCCTTCTTTTATATGATGAACATAAAAGCATTATATCATAACATGCTATTATATAGAACATGTAAAGGAAGCTTCACATATGGGCATGGATGGTTTATCATTTTCGAATACCGGTGCGGTAAAAGAATCTACTTCCGCAGAGTATGCCAGCAAAACAGAACAGGCAATTCACTCTGATGCAGTGCAGGACTCGCAGCAGGTGCAAAACTTGAGTGTAAACCAGAGGATTAGACGCAAAGACGATGATGAAGAAAGTTCTGATAAAAAACAACAATCTGAAAAAGAAGAGGAAGAGTTTCAAGACGGACTCGTAGAAAAAAATCCGGAAGATCTACTGGAAGAAGAGGACGGGGTTGATATTGAAGATATTGAAAATCCCAACAAAGATTTTTATGTTAAATTAAATGTAAAAGATGATATAATAGAATTATATGACAGTGCGACAAATAGGTTAATAGAAACAATATCCGGAAATGAACTTGGGGAATTAGTACAAAAGCTGAACATGGCATCCGGAATATTTGTAAACAAGAAGGTGTAAATGCCGCCAGGAAATCCTTACAACAAGTACATAAAACAATACCAGGCAAGCAACATAAATACCGCAACGCCGGAAAAACTTATGATATTGCTTTTTGACGGAGCTTTACAGTTTTTGCAGAAAGCAAAAACAGCTATTGCTGAAAATAATCTGCAAGAACGTGCTCAAAATATCGAAGGTGCAAGAAAAATTATAAGAGAACTTATGCGAACCATAGACCTCGAAAATGGCAATAAAGTTTCAAAGCAGCTTTTCAAGCTGTACAACAAAATGGCTATGAACCTTATAAAAGCAAATGTTCAGCGCAATTCAGCAAAAATTGATGAAGTAATTGAAGATTTAACCAACATAAGATGGGGCTTCCAGAAAGCAATAGAAATCCAGAATGGAATAATAACCCTTGAAGAAGTTATGAAAGAAATGCCGCAGCAGGGAATTCAGCATCCGGCATTAAGAGAGGATGATAATAATGCAGGATGAAAAACAATTTGAACAACTGATTATGCAATATACACAGCTTAAAAACGGCTCAGAAGATATTTCAAGAATGATTGATAATGAAGATTTCGATAATGCAATAACGATGATAAAAAATCGTGAACATTTATTTTTGAGTTGCAAATGCATTCGTAAATATCTTGACTTAACACCTGTTCAGCAGAAAGAACTCGACACTCTTCTCGATGAAATAAGAGATTTGGAACTTAAAAATATAAAAAAACTAGAGGCCGGCAAAGATAAAATTCAAATGGAACTAAAAAAAAGCCAACAGTCACAAAAATTTCAAAAAGCATATGATTTTGATGCAAATTACAGCGGTAACATAATAAATATACAGGAGTAATCCCCCTCAAAACATCTTATTTAGGCGTTTACAGTACTTTTCAACAAAGTGCTTGCTTTTTTCTGCGTTTATGCTATTAGGCTGCAACCCAGAAATTGAGAGTATTTTCAAGAAAAAAATGCTTGCATTCTGTTTTGGAGTTTGTATAATAGAATTTGTAATTAGAAGAAAGGAGTTTTATAATGAACAAAGAAGAATTAGTACAAGAAATTTCTAAAAAATCAAAAGTTACTCAAAAAGAAGCTAACGAAGTATTATCAGCTTTAATTGAAACTGTTCAAAAGACTGTTTCTAAAGGTAAAAAAGTTACTTTAGTTGGTTTTGGTACTTTCGAACCACGCAAGAGAGCTGCTAGAAACGGCAGAAACCCTCAAACTGGTAAAGAAATTAAAATCCCTGCTAAAACAGTTCCTGTTTTCTCAGCTGGTAAAAAATTCAAAGAAGTTGTTAACGGTAAGTAATTAACATTTCTTTAAAAGATTTAAGCGGGACGGCTAAAAATTAGCCGTCCCGCTTAATATATCTTCACACTCTATTGAATGTTTTTATATTATTGGGTATATATTTATAATAACCCGATAAAGGAAATGTTATGTCAGATACCAACCAACCCAGACAAATAACTGTTTCTGAGATGTCACCGCATGTTCACAGTTTTGGTCCGGGCGAAAATAAAGTCACAAAAATCTCAGCATGGCTTATTAAATGGATAGAAAAATCTTTAGAATCTGGAAGTATAAAACCTTTCGACTTTTTGCCGTCAAAGGGGGATTTAGCATTCCATATCGGGGTTAGCAAAGGAACGATACAAAATGTTTTCAGATATGTTGAAGACTGCGGCATGGTTGAGTCGAAACAGAGAATTGGAACTTATATAAAGCCAAAATACAAAAGCATTAAATCGGAAAAACTTACGTCCAAAAGAGAACTTGCATGTGAAGCAATAAAAAAATTTATGATAGAAAATAACTACCATACTGGAGATTGCCTTGTTTCAACCCGAAAACTCAGCCGGATTACAGGGATTTCCAATACAACAATTCGAATGGCAATAGGAAGTCTGGTTTCACAAAATATCTTAAAAAAGGTGAACAATGTCTTTATTGCAGGAAGAATGGATTTTTCTATTGAAGATGTTAAGGTTCAGACACTTGTTGAAAAAACAGCAGAAAACCTAAAAACACACATATTAATGAATTATAACTCAGGCGACAGGCTCCCTGCAAACTTTGAACTTGCAAAAATATTTAATGTAAGCGTTAAGACTATACATGATTCAATAAAATTGCTTGCAAAACAAGGAATTTTGTATACAAGACGCGGCCAATACGGAACTGTAGTAACAAATAACAGCAATGAAAATTCTCTTTATCATTACGAAAAAATAGAATTAAAAATCAGACATTACATTGCGGAAAATTGTAATATAGGCTCGCGTCTTCCTTCCATTCTAACTTTTGCCGAGCAATATGAAGTCAGTGCCAAAACAGTAAAAAAAGCTCTTGATAATCTTTCAGAAGAAGGTTATATAACTTTTACCAGAGGCCGCTACGGGGGGACATTTGTTACAGATATCCCTCAGGGAGTAAATGAGGCGTACAAATGGCTTGCATTGAGTCCTGAATACGCGACAAATATTGAAAAACTTGAAAATTGATTTTAGCATGATATTATAAATAATATAAAATTAAAGAAAAGGAGAAAATAACCATAGCTAACGAAGACAGAAACCCGAATAAGGGTAAGGACAAGCCTCTAATAAACGAAAGGATTAGAGCAAAAGAAGTAAGATTAATAGATGAAAATGGAAACAACCACGGAATAGTCCCAACATCACAAGCATTAAGAATGGCCGAAGAAGTTGATTTAGATTTAGTTGTAATAAGTCCTAATCAGGCACCGCCGGTTGCAAAGATTTTAAATTATGGCAAGTACAAATACGAGCTGGAAAAGAAGGCCAAAGAAGCCAAGAAAAAACAGCACGTTGTTGATATAAAAGAAGTAAAAGTACGTTACAAAATAGATACTCATGATTACGAAGTCAGATTAAAAAACATAAAAAAATTTATTGCTCAGGGTAATAAGGTAAAAATCGTTGTAATGCTTCGCGGTCGTGAGATGCAGCATTCATCACTGGCAATAGAACTTGCAAACAGATTCATTACAGATTTAGCAAATGAACCTGTAACAGTTGAAAAGAAACCTATGGTAGAAGGCAGAAACGTAACAGCGTGGCTTGCCCCGCAATAAATAAAAAGACTTGATTAAAAATTTTTAGCAAGTAGAATAGATACATAGCCTTGGCTATAACAATAATAAATAAAAAATATGCCGCAATAGCTCAGTTGGTAGAGCAAGGGACTGAAAATCCCTGTGTCCTTGGTTCAATTCCGAGTTGCGGCATATTTTTTATATAAATTTTTTAGTGATCTGATTATTTGGAGCAATGCTTATGTTCGTGACGGTGGCCATGACAATGATGGTGCTCGCCTCCGCAAGAGTTTTCGCCTGTAGATAAAGTATCATTGAAATATTGGTTAATAACTTCTTCTACTTCTAATTCAGGACACCCGACAACAACTTTTACTCCATTTTGAGCGAATATTTGTAATGGTCTGCCCCCCATACCGCCTGCCAAAACAAGATTTGCTCCTTGAGAAGATATCCAGCTTGCACTCTGGCAAGAAATGCCATCTTCTGGAACTTTCTTTTCAATGCTTATAATTTCTTTAGTTTCTGGATTAACTTCTGCAAACGTAAAGTACTCACAATGTCCGAAATGTCCGCATAATTTTTCTTCTTTTGATGGAATTACAATTTTCATAATTTTATCTCCTTTTAATTTTTCTACATTTGATTGTAAAATGATTGCACTTTCTAAGGCTTCTGTTTCTGTCATATTATGACTTTGAGCATATTCTCTCAAAATATTTAAAACATCTTCATTAATTCTTCTATTGAACGGCACCTTTTTTCTGCAAGTTTTCTTTCTTCCGGCACACTCACGCTTTCCTCCCCAACACTTATTTTGTTTAAAATTACTTTCTTTCATAACTAGACCTCTATTATAATTTACCATATAATCTTGATAATATCAATACATATTCAAGAAGGACATTGCAGGGTATATATCAGACAGCAGCAATGCTCATTCTAATTTAATTATGATGCACTCGATATAAATAATTATCAAACCTAGAGTCTATTGATAGCCTACTATTGTTTCTTTAAACATTTGAGATAATTTTTCTTTTTCGTTACTTCCTGCTGTACTAAATCTACATAATGGGATATCGTATTTTGCAAAAATCGTGTTTTTTAATTCATCTCTTTTTGCCTGTTTACTGCCTTCTTTGTGATATTTTGAACCATCAACTTCTATTGCTAATACTGGAGATTTATCTATTGTTTTGTAAATTAGAAAATCCACATGAGTCCAATCATTTTTAGCATATTTTTTCTCATCATCTGACATTAAGCCCAAATCTCTTATAATCATATTAAGGGGCACATGAACCGCTATTTCATAATTTCCGTTATATTTTTTTATTATCTCATTAATTAAACCATACATAAGATTTTCGCTATCATATTCAGAAATTTTCTTGTATTTTCTTAGAAATATTCTTCTTTGCTCTGCATATGTTTGATAAAGTAAATCAAATACCGAAAATATTTTACTCTCTTTTATTTCGCAATTATTATATTCAATGTATTTAACAAGTTCATTGATTATAGTATCCTTCTTTTGTTCATTTCCGTTAATTACAACAATTAATTGTTCAATTGCCCTTGATATTGCTACATTTAAACGATTGGGATTATCTGTAAAATCTGTTATATTATTATCGACTGTTGACAGAATAATAACTTTATTTTCCTGCCCTTGGAATTTATCCACAGTGTCTGCTTTAACTCCAGTTCCTTTAAATTGACTTTGCAGTGCATTTGTTTGATTCCGATAAGGAGTTACAATACCAAGCGAATCATCTATTGTGCACAAGTTTTCATTAGGAATTATCTCATTTTTTATTACATCTATTTGTCTTTGATTTACATTATCTCTTGTATGATTTCCCGCAACTGTTTTATATACAATTAAAGGTTTTTTATCACTTTGTATCTTACTCAATATAATCAGTTCATTATTATAGAATTTTTTATTACAGAATTCTATAATTTTCGGGTGGCAGCGATAATGCTCTTTTAGCAAAGTATGTGGTGCTTTTTTAAATAATTCTGATACAGATGACAGCAAACAATGGTTTTTATATCTATAAACTTCAGGCATATCAAAATTATTAAAAACTTCATCCGTTAATTTCGCATTTTTAGAATCGACAACATTAGGTAATTGTTTTAAATCTCCAACTATTACTGCTTTTTTGGCACTTGATAATGCCAGAACTCCTGTGCATAAATCTACTTGAGATGCCTCATCAACAATTACATAATCATACATTACGTCTTTAGATAAACACGTTCTTAAAGAATATGTTGTACTCAAAACAACCGGGTAATCTTTAATAAAATCTTCAGATTTAGTTTGTAATTCATCAATAGTGTATGTTTTTCTTTTTTGCAGAGTATATTTTTCTGCCAGCTTTGCTTTGAATATCTGAGTTGAAAGCTCGGAATATTCTTTCATTTTCGAGTTAAAATCAAATAAATTTAGTTCTTGTTCTAATTTTTCTATAGCTTTTTTATTTTTGAATATTTTAATTTGATAAAATTTTTGTTGATATAAAGCAATTAAACATTCCTTTGAATATTTTTTCAATAATTGTTCTGCTATTGTCCTTTTAAATTTTTTAATTTTTAAAAATTCAATAACTGTTTTTATAATTTCAATAAACTTATTTTTATTCTTGTATTCTTCATCGGCAATTTCAACTAGAAAACTCATCTCAAGTGCTTTATTTACGGATTTAATATTGGTTATATCTTCGGGGATTTCTTCGATTTAAAATTGTTCAATATATTTTAAATGGTGCGAATATTCTAATTTATACGCAGATAATTCCTGCTTTAATTTTGATAATTTATTTTGTTGTTCTAACTTTTCTTGAAGGTGTTTATATCTTTGTTTTAAAGATTTCTCTATTTCTTTTATTTCAGTATTTTTAATCCTCCAGCAACGCATTTGAGGTATAGAAGTTTGAGATTTGATAAATTCTTCTTTATTTTCAGTATTGCCTAAGTATGCTGAAATAAAATCAACTTCATATTTTGTTAATTTATCAATTATGTTTTTTGTAGCAGAATTATTGCTTGAAACAACTGCTACACTTTCCCCTCTAATTACTTCCTTGCGTATATTACCCATTGTAAGCAAATTGTATCATGGTCATAATCTGAGAGCCAAATCTTTTAACAATTTTGCCAAATATTTAATTACTACTACTCATTTACATTTGGCACATTCAGCATGCGGTATCCAATACCGATATGAGTAATAATATAATCTGAAGCATTGAGCTTTTTTCTTAAATTAGTCACAAATACCCTTAAAGATAACTGCGAATCACATCCGTTTCCATCCTGCCAAATTTCTTGTTTAATGTGATTATGGGTTAAAACCTTTCCTATATTTTTTGCAAGCAGGCATAACAATTTATATTCAATTGCCGTTAAGTGGACAACGTTATCATTAACATAAACACAGTTTGTATCATAATCAATCTTTAAATTCCCGTTTGTAAAAATATTATTTTGAGGCTGAACTTGAGTGCTCTGCATCTTATGGCGCATTGAAACCCGCACACGCGCAAGAAGCTCTTCGGTATTAAAAGGTTTTGTCAAATAGTCATCTGCACCCGCATCAAGCGCGGTAATTTTATCTGCATTATCTGTCCTTGCGCTGACAATAATTATTGGAACAAGCGAAAATGACCGGATTTTTCTTATAACTTCAAGCCCGTCCATATCCGGCAAGCCCAGATCAAGAATAATCACATCCGGATTGTGGGAAGTTGCTTTCAAAATTCCGTCTTTTGCATTTGAAGAAATAAGGTAATTATAATCAAAAATTTCAAGGGTTGTCCCTATCAAATTCTGAATGGCTTTATCATCCTCTACTACAAGCACCGTACCTTTATTCATTATCGTTCTCCACATCTGATTTTATATCAAAAGAAAAAATTGTTCCGCAAGGTTTATTGTCCATTATATTAACTTTACCGCCATGAGCTTCAATAACTGCTTTGCAGAGAGCAAGCCCGAGGCCTAAGCCGCGTCTTCCATCAGCAATTTTATTATTAACAGTATAAAACATATCAAAAATCTTTGCTTTATCCTCGTCACTAATGCCGGCCCCCTCATCAATAACAGATATTTTTAAATCATTTCCATCTGCTTCAGCTTTTATAACAATATTTGTTCCCTCTGGAGAATACTTCATAGCATTATCAACAAGATTAAATATAACTTGAGAAATCAGTCTGCTGTCCATATATGCCGATAGATTTTCTTTCTCAACATTTATGTGTATAAAGAATTTTTCTTTTTTGCGTCCTAAATGACTGACTGCATCTCTAATTACATCTGAAATATATTCAGATTCTTTATTCAGCTTAATTTCATTTTTATCAAATCTTGTTATTGCAAGCAGGTTTTCAACAAGATTTAGAAGCCATATAGAATCATCATAAATATCTGAATAAATATGTTGTTTCTTATCTTCTGATAAGATATTTGAATTTTTCAGCAGTATTTCAGCAAATCCGGAAATTCCTGTCAAAGGAGTTCTTAAATCATGAGAAATCGCTCTCAAAAGAGTTGAACGCATTTCTTCCTGCTTATTTTTAATAATCAGTTCATTCTTTGCCTGCAAAATATCTTCCTTTTCCTTTGTAAGCTGAATTTCCCTGAGCATAGCATCTTTCTGCTTTTGATTAATAATTGCAACAAAATAAACAAAAACAAAAAGTATTAAGAATACTACAGGAAACCCGCTTATTGCAAGCGAAAATCTTGGTTCGGTAAAAAAGTAATCAAATAGTAATAATATTAGAATTGAAATTGTAAGCCCCGGATAGGAGAAGATTGAAAACTTATTTTTTTTATTTTCCTGCTGGCCGAAATACATTTTTTGAGCCTTATCAGGGATAATATAAATCTCAATTTCGGGAGAATACTTAATAATTTTATCCACAAAATTTGGAGGAGTAAAAAGCCTGTTAGGCCTGTATCCGGAACGGCCGAGTATTATTTTTGTAACCTGACTTTTTTTTGCATACTCAGAAACCTGAAATGCAATATCTTCTCCGCTCAAAGTAACAATATTAGCCCCCAGTTCTCTAGCGAATTCCGTATTCTGCTGCAATCTTAATTCATTATCCCTAGACATTTTATTTGCACTCTCAATATAAAGAGCAGTAAATTCAGCATTAAAAACTTTTGCCATACGAGAAGCCGTATCAATAACCTTTTTATTTGACGGCGATGATGATAAACATACCAAGATATGGTCTTTAATGTTCTCTAATTCTTTCATAATCAGATAATAGCATAAAGTGATATAAAAATAGGATTAATGTTTTTCATTTGGCGTTAAGATAGCGTTAAGATTTTGTTTTACCACTTGAAAAGTGTAATCAAGACATTTAATATGTCAGTACAAAACAAAGGTTTGAAATCTTAAGGAGGAATCTTTCTTAAAAAGAAAGAAAATAAAAATGTCAATTACAGTTAATTCATTTAATATAAATAATACACAGAATAATAGACCAAACTTTTCAACAAAGGCAGCTTCTGCAGCAGGAAGTTTACTTGGCTTAACGGCATCTGCTGTATGCATTACAAAAGCAAGAGGGCTTAAAGTTCCAGCCTCTTTAAAAACCAGAGAAGTTGTTGATGTATTCAAAAAAATTGAATTTAATGAAAAAGATGTTATCACTATGGCATCATCATCAATTGCAGGCGGGTTAACAGGAGGAGTCTTAACAGACCCGCAAAATACTAAGGCTAAAACAAAGGAAGGTATTGTTCAACTTATCGGAAACTATGTATTCCCGAGCCTTTTTGTTGGAGCAGGAATAAAGCTCAATAAAACATTGTTTTCAAAATATAAATACCCGCCTGTTACAAGAGCAATCCAATTCGCTTTTGGTACAGCCGGCTTTATCTCAGGAGTTCTGTTTGGTAATAAAATTTCTCAATTAATCAACAAATATTTGTTTAAAGAAGATTCTTACAGAAAACTTAGCTGGAAAGACTGGGCTGTTCAAGCTGATAATGTGTGTCTTGTAACATCAATGGCAGCTCCGGGTACTAATATTGCAAAAACTGCTTCAAAATTTATTCCTGTTGCACATATTATTCCTGGCTACTGCGTTGGTACAAAGTTTTAGGCAGGAATAAAAAATCTTGATATATCGACTTTTTCGTGTTCTAAGAGTTTAATCTTTGTATTTATCCCGCCAGCGTAACCTGTTAAATTTCCATTTGCTCCTACAACTCTATGACACGGAATAATAATTGAAATTGGATTATGTCCGACAGCTCCGCCGATAGCTTGAGCAGACATGTGTAAAAGCCCCCGCTTTTTAGCAATCTGTTTAGCTATGTCGCCATAAGTTATAACTTCGCCGTATGGAATTTCACAAAGAATTTTCCAGACATTCTGTCTAAAATCATTTCCTATTGGCGCTAAACTCAGTTCTGAAATTTCAGGTTTTTCGCCTCTAAAATATCTATCAAGCCAGGCTTTAGTTCTTTGAAATACTTCTATATTATCATTAAAATCTAATTCAGTTTTTATACTGCCCTGAAAATACTTTTGTCCCTCAAGCCATACGCCAATAAGGCTGTTATTATGCGCGGCTATAGTTAATTGTCCTATCGGTGAATTATAATTTGTTTTATAATACATTTTGCCCCCTGCCTTTATTATTTGTTATATAATACGCTGTTCTTTAGTTTTTGGAGTTATATGAAGTTTATAATTTACACTCGAAATATACTCCCTAAACAGTTCATCATACGTTTTTTCCAGTGAAACAAACCTTTCTCTAATACGTCCGGGCCATTCAATATCATCCTTAACAAGGAATTTTTCCCCAATAACCATTTTATAATTTTCCTGCATATCTATAGGTTCAAATTCTTTTGTGAGCTTATTTCTAACCCTTACTGCATCAGAATATTTTGCTTCTGCTTTTCCTGATTTAATAGCCTCTATAAGCGACCTGTTTACCTGCACATCAGACCAGTGGATAATAGTATTTCTTGTCGGAGCTTTCAAATTAGCAAGCACATTTTCTACAATAAGCCCTACTAGCTCCTCACCTTTTACATCACCAATTCTGAGATTTGACAGATCTTCACTTACGCCGTCAAAAACTTTCATCACCCGCAGATTATCTGCACCGTCTTCCAGTCCGCCCCGTACGATTGAGGATTGGAGAGCTACAGTAAAAACATCTGAATCATATTTTTCACGCACAGTACGCTTAACCGCACTGGTTAGATAATTCATAAGATAACTGTTTTGATATCTTATTTCGTTGCCGTATGTAAGTTTATTTAAACCTTTATTAACACTCTCAGACTTTTCTAGCTCTTTTGAAGCTTCTGAGAACATAAGTTCTTTAAAACTATCATTTTTCATGAGAGTTGTTCTCTGCGTTATATCAGTTATTCCTAGTTTTGTAAACAGTGCATCAAGCTGCTGCGGAAATCTACTTTCCGCTTCTTCTACGGCTTTTTCAGATTTAATTTCTCCGAGGCTTACAAGCGGTTCCAAATCTTTTTCAAAGAAATCATTTAGAAATATCTGAAACGGGTGTTTTTCAAGCCCGTCAGCTACTGTTGTTTCTGTAAAATATGGAGTCATTGTAGCCTTTATAAGGTTTCCGTCATCATCAAATTCAAAATTAAGAGCTTTTATCATCTCATTATCTTTTCCAAGAGAATTTATACTGGTCTTTCCGACATTTGATTGTACATTCTTGTGGTCATGCCCGTTTAGAACATGGTTTATTTGAGGGACATTACTTCTGATGATTTCCGATAGCCTGCCGCCCATATGTGACAGAAGAACAACAGCTCCTTTAGGATTTTCAAGCTTAAAGTCATCAACTTTCTCTTTTATAGAATTTATTGTTTCTTGAATATCCGCCTCAGTTAGATTAGCGTCTTTTTTATTAGAATTATCATAAAATTCAAGACCTTTGCATAAACCGGGATTGTAGAAATCCATACTTGGTATTGTTGCACTCACAAAGAGAACTTTGTGTAACAAATCATCACGTTTATCGTCAGGAATAGAATAAACCGCAGATTTTATGATATTATCACTCAAGCTCATTGCTTCCTGTACTGCCGGAGATTTGTTTAAGTCAACATTTGTAATCAGTGTTTTCATAGGATTTTTCTTCATGACATTCAACAGGAATTTATCACCTGCATCCAAATCGTGATTTCCGGGTGTAAAAAGGACATTAAGCTCGGCTGTTTTACCGCTGATTATACCGGAAGTTTTCGCTGCAAGTTTTTTAAGTAAGACTTTCACACTATCAATTGTCTTAAGCATAGCAAGGTTTTGCATATCACCGTTCGAAAGTTCTGGATGAGTTAACAGGCCTTTTTTAGAAGGATTAATAAACCAGTCGCCAACGATAGTTAAAAAATTGAAAGTTGAGGGCGACTCTGCTTTAGGAAAAATTTCTTTTGCGTTGTTTTCTATTGTTTTTAAAACCCTTGGAAGCTGCATAATATTTCCATGGTTATCCGCAGTTGCAAGAATATTTATTCGTGCAGCTTTAAAATCAGGAGAACCTGATTGAACTCTTGTAATCATTAATTTTACTCCTTAAATACACATAATCTATATTTATTATAATACAAACATCAAAATAGATTACCCTGTTGGAGTGCCCGATTTGATAATTGTTACGTCTGGTTATTTTAATTTTAATGCAGATATGAAAATTAAAGATACCATCGATAAAATAAGAGCATATTTCTATACTAACCAGACAAGAAATCCAGATTTTAGAATTGAACAGCTGAAAATGCTTAAGGAAACCGTCATCAAATACAAATCTGAAATTCAAAAAGCATTGTATTACGACCTGCACAAATCTCCGGCAGAAACGATGCTTACCGAGATTGGAATAGTACTTAACGAAATTGACTTTGCAGTAAAAAATCTTAAAGAGTGGGCGAAAACAGAGGAGGTTGAAACTGTACCCTATTTAAAGCCTGCTAAATCATTAATAGTAAAAGAACCTTTTGGCATTGCATTAATTATTGTTCCTTTTAATTATCCGCTGCAGCTTGCCCTGACACCTCTTGTTGGTGCAATAGCAGCAGGTAATTGCGCTGTTATAAGAACTTCACACAGAACGCCTGAAACATCAAAGGTTCTAAACCAGATTATCTCAGAAACATTTACCTCTGATTATATTAAAATGTTTCTGCCGGAAGAAATCTCCAGCAAAGATATTATGCAGGGTGACTTTGATTATATATTTTTTACCGGAAGCACTCAGGCAGGACGCCAGATTGCAAAAACTGCCGGAGAAAGACTTATCCCTTATACACTTGAACTGGGAGGGAAAAGCCCTGTTATCATAGATGATACAGCAGATTTAAAAGTCAGTGCCAGAAGGATTGTTAAAGGTAAATTTATGAATGCAGGTCAGACTTGCATCGCACCTGACTACCTTTTTGCACATGCTTCTATCAGAGAAAAATTAATTCTGGAAATGATTAATGCGATTCAGGAATTTTACGGCACATATACACCGGAGAGCACTGATTATGGACGCATTATAGATATTGAGGCTTTTAATCGTCTAAGCAAGCTTATAAAATCAAGCAAAGATAAGATTATCTATGGCGGTCACAGCGATGAGTGCACGCTGTACATAGAGCCGACATTAATTGTCGAAGACTCTGTAAATTCCGACATAATGCAGGAGGAAATCTTTGGGCCGCTGCTGCCGGTTCTTGAGTGGACAGACATTAACAGAGTTAAAGAATACATCCGCCAAAAGCCTAAGCCGCTTGCTTTGTATGTTTTTTCAGAGGATAAAGAGTTTAGAAAAGATATTTTTAAAAGCCTGTCCTTTGGAGGCGGAGCCGTAAATGATACGATTAATCACACCGCAGGAGAAAATCTTCCTTTTGGAGGTGTAGGTGCTTCCGGAGTCGGAAGATATCACGGCAAATACAGCTTTTACACATTTTCTCACCTGAAAAGTATTTTAATAAGCTCAACCGAGCGAAAAGATGATATTTTTTGTCCGCCATTTACAAAAGAAAAAATTAATCTTATTAACAGATTTTACTAATTTGTGCTATATTTTCAATATGTTTTATTTTGAAGATTTTAACGGCACAAAGATTTTAAAAAGTGATTTTATACAGGATGTAACTGCATACTTTACCACAAGGGGTGAAGTATGCTTTCCTGTTTCTGAAAGAATAATTACTCCCGTTCAAACTCACAGCGACCATATTGAAGTTGTCGATTTAAAGACAGAATATCCTGAGACAGATGGATTAATTCTTACAAATAGCAATGATACAATTTATTTAAAATTCGCTGACTGCACACCGTTAATTTTCTATGACCCTGTAAATAAAATCGGTGCTGTTTCTCATGCCGGCTGGCGCGGAACTGCTGCTAAAATTGGAGTTAAAACCGTTGAGAAAATGAGAGTAAATTTCGGCACAAATCCCAATAACATAATTACACTAATAGGACCTGCAATCGGACTTTGCTGCTACGAAGTATCAGAAGAAGTGCGAGATAAATTATTATCAACAGTACAGAATTCAACCGATTTATACAAAGAGCGTAATGTTGACCTCAAAAAAATTAACGCACGCCAGCTGGAAGAAAACGGAGTTAATAAAATTGATATCTGCCCTTACTGCACAAGCTGCTGTAACGATTTATTTTATTCTTACAGAAAAGAAAACGGTACCCAAAATAGACATTTTGCAGTATTACAATTGCATTAAAATATGATAAACTTTACTTAATGAGCATTGTTAGTGAATATACAAAAATATTCCAGTCACTCAAACCCGAGCTGGATAAAGCAGAGATTAAACGTATAAAGTATTTGACAACCTTTATTGTTGGAGTGGTTGTTACTCTCGTTCTATTTTCAGGATTTCTGTTAGCCATGTTTGGCTTATTATCATCTGCGATTATGTTAGTTTTCCTTTTTTCTTCTATATTAGCAGGGTATCTTTCATACCTGACAATTAGAAACTTCAAAAGATACATAAAAGCTAATTTTATGTCAAAATTTCTCAAATGCTTTAAAGAGATAAGAAGGATAAGTGATGAGAATTCCGCACGGATATTTTCTACAAAAGAGCTTAAAGCAAGTAACCTGTTTAGTACATTTAATACAATAAAGGTTGATGATGCATTTAAAGGAAATTATAATGGTGTGGACTATAAGATTACAGAAATAAAATTAATACAAGAAGGAAGTAAAAATTCGACAACAGCATTTAAAGGTGTTATACTAAGCGTTCCTTCTAACAAAACAATAAAAGCCAACACTATTATTGCAACTAAAAGGGATATGAATATAAGAAATTATCCAACTGGAATTATTGCGTCAATCATACTTGTGCCTATACTTATATGTGAGTGGTTTTTGAGTTTAAAATTTTCTTCTGATATTGATAATTTCATTAAGCTTATTGTGCTGACAATTATAACTTTGATTATCATCTGCAGCTTTATAGAAAAACAAAAATCAATGCAGACTGTTAAACTTGAATCTACTAACTTTGAGAAACGATTTAACGTTTTTTCAAAGAATCAGGTTGAAGCCAGATATCTTCTAACTCCGACTTTTATCGAAAAATTTACCCGGTTATATACGGCTTTTGGTACAAATAAAGCTAAATGTTCTTTTTACAAAGACTTTAGCGGAAATGACAGAATTATGTTCGCAATTTCTACCAACAGGGATTTATTTGAACCGGGAAATTTATTTACTCCGATTAACGAACCTAAATACATGTTCCTATCAGACTTTACCTCAATCTTCAACATGATTGAATTCTTTAAACTTGATGAAAAGACTAAGCTATAGAGCTATTGGGCTACGTGCGTAATAAATACGCTCAACTGGTAGTTACACTAATAAGGGAGACCGGTAGTTTTTAATATTAATTCGTCGTTGAAAAGTTGTCTCCCGCCTATTGGGCTACGTGCGTAGCACTTTTACGTTTTTTATCAAGAGCATTAGTCACGTATATATTCAGGTTAGGAATACCTAAGCCCAGTACAAGTCCCGAGAACAGATATCCTGCAAGCTGTGCTGCATTTAAGACTCTTAGACGCTTTTTAGTAATCTTTTTAACGTCAGGAGCGAGTGTATCAACTTCTTTCAATAATTCTTTGAATGATTTCGCAACAGTTTTTCCAGGCATCTGTTTTGTAGTTGATTTACCTTGCTGTGCAAGAGTTTCAATAACAATCTCGTCTCTTGTTTTTAAAGAGCCATTAAAGGTTCGCTTGAACAAATTAGCGTTTTCCATTCCTTTTTTGTAGTTCATAACAGTCTTATCCAATTTGTCGGCAGCAAGTTTATTAATAATATCACCTAATACAAGCCAACTCAGGTAGCCCAGAGTATCTTTAGTAAGCACTTCTCTGAGTTCATCTTTATCGCGGGCTGAAAAAATTCTTGATATGATTGTAACGCCATATACACCTTTTAATTGGTTAACCGTAGGCATTTTTCCTGTAAACGCCATTTTATCCATAAACTTACCCGGAGCCTTCAAGAATTGAAGCGGTGACATATTAAGTGTTGCAAGTATCATACTGAAAAATGCTGCACTGCTCACTGTTTTTATGCCTTTAAAACCTGCCGAATTGTCTTTTGAACGGCCTTCCACCCCTACAAAACCGTCAGTTCCGGTTTTTAGTTTTGTCAAATACATATTAATCGGCTGAACAGAAAGACCTATTGCTGATGCGATTGCAAAACCGGCAGCGGCACGGGATTTCATAAACTTTGTCACACCTTTTATAAACGCATTGTCTTTAACAGTTTTACCTGATTTAATCTGTTCTTCAAAAGAGTATTTTACTTTATCATTATTAAAAGATTCTGACACAATATAAATATCATTTAGTAATGATTTTAAACTTGTATCACTTTTAATTTTCTTATCAGCGGATTCAAGTATGTATCTTGACTGGGCACCGGTATCTTCCGTAATCTTGTTAATTATAACATTTTTTGCATCCGGAGTTTTTTTATCCGCCCACTTATGAAATTTTATCTTGTTGTTCAGAGCTTTATCAAAATATGCAGCTGCTTCATCAATAGTATTTTGTGAAAGTTTTACAAAGCCATCTGCATCAGCTCTCGCAGAAGTAGGGTTATAAGCTTTTACTTCAGCTAACGTAGACTTAATATAATCTAACTGGGTTTTATTATTTTTCAACTGATCTGCTTTATTTTCAGCAAGAATATTTAGAGTTTCCGGCGCGGTAAATATATCATTTACATTTAACCCGAATTTTTTATTAATTCCCATTGCAATAAGAGCACCGGCAGCAGCACCGAACAAACCAATAAAGGAATCATTAACCGTTCCCATAATTTCACGTCTAAAAGTTTCTAAACCAGCAGCAGGGCCGCGCTTAATAGTATCGCTTGCTGTTCTCGGTGTCACCATAAAACAGAAGTCAACACCGTTTGCACCAATTGCCTGATTTGTTGCAAGGTATCTTAAGCCGCTGTCTACAGCGCCTTTAAAGTGAGGTTGTTGGATTGGATTTTGTTGAATTTGTACTTTCATAACTGCCTTAACGTTTATCAGCTCTGAAACCAGCTGTTAATTTTGAATATTTTACATTCAATGGAGTCAGTGTTTCAGTCTGTTCTTTATTTTCGGTTTGTGTCTGAGCATTTTCCTGAGCTAATTTCAATGCCCGTTCATGCTTTTTCTTTGTATTATGTCTGGTATAAATCGGAACTAAAATTCCTAACAATGCTAATGATACACCAATATTAGTTGCCTGACAAGCAGAACGCAAGTTAACAGCATGTTTCAATTCTTTTTCAATTATTTTAAGTTGTTCTGCATCAGGAGTTTTACCCTGTTTTTTCAATAATTCTGCGGTTTTACTTACTACTTCATCAGACGATTTGACTTTCACATCTTTAACCCAATGCCAGAATTTTTCAAAGACATTTGCATCAGCCTTAAGCGGTTTTGTATCGTTTAATAATCTAACGCCTTTTGTTTTTTCAATTAATGTTGCCGCACCTTTGTCTGCATAATCTCCGAGGAAATATAAGCCAGAGAAAGTTGCTATATCACGTACAGTAGATTCAGCTAATTCATTCTTGTCATCGGCCGCAGCCATACGGGAAGCAAAGGTTGCAGTAGAAATTACTCTTGCCTGATCCATTGTAGGGAACATGCCCTTGAACTCAAGCATTCCGAGCGTTGGTTTTTTCATCATTGATAGCAAAGATACACCAATCATTGAAGATATTGAAATAATTTTTTGTTTCAACAAACCTTCTTTAGCTGCCGGATCTTGTTCTATATTATCTTTTCCCTTTGCAAAGTCATCATAAATAGGTGCACCTTTAACCCCGGAAACTTTTCCTGTTATCCATCGGTTAATATACTGCATAGAGATAGCAAGCGGCAGGATAACTGCAAGCCCGAGTCCGCTTTTTGCTCTAACAAGGTTTTTACTCTTTCTGGCAAAATCTTCTATTGTTCCATGACTTCTTGATTGAAATCCTTTAAAGAATTTGACAGAATCAACAAGCATTCCGTTTACAGAAGAGGCTTTTACTTCATTTTTTATACCTGCAATTTTAACATTTTCTGCGACGCGTGTCTTATCAACAATTTCTGCAGAAATCTTTTTAACTTCTTTTCCTAAGTCCTTATTAGACTTGTTAGAACGTGAAAGTTCTGCCAGCCTGTCCGCATATTTATCCAGCTCTTCTGCTGATAAAGCATCTTCTTTAAATACAATTTTTTCTTTGCCTTCAAAACCTTCAATATCACCTAGAATATTCCTCAAGGCATCCTTAACTTTATCAGAAGAGGCTGATTTATTATAATATTCTTTTGCCTCATTTATCAGTGAGCTGTCAGCCCAGCATTCAGACATATCAATTTTTTTGCCAAGTCCGCCCATAGTAGAGCCATTCAGCATTTTAGCAAACCCGAGAGTAATAAGGCTCGGAATAAGACAGTTAACTACAAGCCCGGAAGATTCTCTTCTAAAGGCCTCAAATCCTGCAAACCAGTTGGTCATAGATTCAACTATCGTTCTTGGCAAAATCGCAGAAAGCATATCCACTACTGCAACATTAACCATAGGCACTTTTTCGCAATACTGAATACCTTGCAGCAAAAGATTACCGCCCCCCTTGAAATTTGGAGTCTGTCCTTCTTTCTTATTCTTGCGGGCTTCTATGCTATTTATTCTGCTAGTTGTATCTACACCAATTTTGTTTATCATACACATATACTTCTTGATATACAAACCAATTATATCAACTACATATTAATTTAAAAGCCGGACAAAATAAAAATTGCTATCTGGTTAAAGATTGTAAAGGAAATGTAAAGATGAATTTTTGAATATTTTTTTTGTATAAGGAAACTTTTATTTAAATTAACCAATTTAGCATAATTGTTTAATAAATGATTACAAATGATTTATTAAATTATCTCAATTTTCCATCAAAAAACAATGTAAATTTTTGTAACAAATTTTTAAAATTAAAAATTTTTAGGCTCTGCTCACATTTATTATTTGGAGATTAGGAAAGACTATGTACAAGAGTACTTTATCCTGATATAATTGTATAGCTAAATTTCAGGAGGGGGCACAAATGAAAATTCTTGTATCAAATGATGACGGCATACTTTCAAACGGAATAAGGGCTCTAATAGAAGCGCTTTCTCCTTGTCACGATGTTTATGTAATAGCTCCCGACAGAGAAAGAAGTGCAGCGGGTCACTCTTTGACACTGCATACACCTTTAAGGGTTGAAGAAGTCGAGTCTAAGTATGGTGCAAAACGCTGCTGGATGACAACCGGAACCCCCGGGGACTGTGTAAAACTTGCTATTAATGCAATCCTTGATAAAGACGAACTCCCGGATTTAGTAATTTCAGGAATTAACCACGGCCCCAATCTTGGCGCAGATATACTTTATTCCGGAACTGTAAGCTGTGCTATGGAAGGTGCTATGATGGGATATCCGAGTATTGCAACCTCGCTTGCAAGCCTCCGGAATGATTATGAAGATTTTCATTACGCTGCGGCTTTCGTTGCAGAACTTTTAAACAGGCTCGATAAATATAAAATACCTCCTAAAACAATATTAAATATAAATATTCCCGGTCTTGAAAAAGAAGATATTGCAGGCATAGCAATTACAGAACTCGGAAGCCGAATGTTTACAGATGCTTACGAAAGAAGAGTCGACCCGAGAGGAAAAGTTTATTACTGGATGGCAGGAGAACTTATTAACGAGCCGGAAGATGCGTCTACAGACATTGCAGCCGTCAGAAATAACAAAATCTCAATAACTCCTGTGACATTTGAAATGACACGCGTAAATATTATGCAGGATTTGGAAGCCACCCTCTGTACTGAAGATATCTGCAACTGGTTTGCATAGATATACAAAATATATTGACTGCAAAATAACTCTGTGATATTATCCTTTGCATACAATGTGTGTATCTAAAGGAGTATCCCATGAGAATTCAAAAAGTCGACAACGCTGCCCCTGCATTTAATAGAAAACCAAATGCACAGGAAATGAAGGTTTATACAAATTCATTAAATCAAGGTCTTGATTTACTTGGCAAACAGGTGGATTTAATTCTGCATAACGCCTCTGCTCCTGCTGTAAAATCAGAAAATACCGGTATCGGCTCGCTTTTCTCCAGAACAGTAATCACTAAATTATTTCCGTTTTTAAAAGAACACGGAATTAAAGAAAATCAGCAGGAACCAAACGGTCTGAGAAAAGTTCTCGACAACTCTCCTTATGCTCCGGAAGCAAAGGCAAAAAATATCTATATGATACCGCTTGAAAAGCTTGCATCTGACGAATATGGAAACATCCTTTCCAAAAAGACTTTTGAAACTATTGTAAAAAACAATCCGAACACATCAGAAGTTAATTATCCTTATGTACGCTCTATGTATGAAGTTGCACTGAGAGAAGCATATACAAACGGCAAAGATTCTAAAGAATTTGCAAATTTCAAAGAAACAAGAGAAAGTGAATATGAACAAAGTGCAATCTACAGAATTTTATCTAAAATTAAAGGAAACGACAACTTCAAAATCTGGTCGCAAAAAGATAACTACACAGAAGATGAAATCGCACAGCTTGCAAAAGCAGCAGAAATAAAAAACTGGGATAAAACAGATCAGCAGCTTTTTGTAAATCCGAATTCTGAAAAATCAAAAGCTAGAATTGCTGAATTGAAAGAAAAATATAAAGATGATTATGATTATTATCTTTTCCAGCAAATGCTGTTAGAAAAAGAAAATGAAGCGTCAAATAAACTTTCAGAAAAAACCGGAATAAAAATTATAGGCGACTCCCCTGTAGCTCCTACAGCAGTGGAAAGCTGGGTTAATCAGAAATTATTCTTGAAAGGAAAATCAATCGGCTGTCCTCCGGATTATTTCTCAAAAACAGGCCAGCGCTGGGGATTTCCATACTATGACCCTGAAAAAATATTTAATAAAGACGGTTCATTAGGCGAAGCCGGCAAAATTATGCAGCAAAAATATGAAGAATATTTTGCAAGCTTCCCGGGCGGGATAAGAATTGACCACATAATAGGCTTAATTGACCCGTTCATATATACAAATTCAAGCAAGAAAATGACAGCATCAAATTCCGGCAGAATATATTCAATATTTTCCGGTAAATATAAGAAAAAGAATGATGATGAGTATGCAAATATTCTGACAAAAATTATTATTCCTGCTGCGAAAAAACATGGCTTGAGCAAAGATGCAATAATCTGCGAAGACCTTGGCGACAGAAACCTTCCGACAGAAAGAGTTATGAAAAAACTCGGGTTATCAGGAATTTCTGTAACTCAGTTTGATCATAGAGGTGCAAAAGCTCCGGAAAGAAATTTAATAATGCCAGGCTCCCATGACAATCAATCATTTCTAGAATTTGTAGAAGATTTATTTAATTTTGGAAACGACAAAGATAAAAAAGCCCGTTTCCTCAAAAAGACAAAATACCTTGCAGAAGATACTGCTCCTAAAGGTGCAGCTAAAGAAGAAGTTAAACAATATCTTAAAGATATCAGAACAAATAAATCGAAATTTATTGCAGCAAGCTTTGCAGAACTTTTCACAAGTCCGGCAAAACGTGTTCAGATTTTCTTTGCAGATTTCTGGGGACTCGGCAAAACATATAACCGCCCTGGAACTACAACCGGCAATTGGGCCTTAAGACTTGAAGAAACTTTTGAGGATGATTACTACAAAGCAGTACCGCAAGGAAAAGCACCAAATTTCGCAGATGCTGTATCTACCGCATTAAAACAGCGCGGACTTGACAAAGGCAATGAACAGTTAATCAAAGATTTAGATGCTTCTGCTAAAATTCTTAATGAAGCTTAGAGTTCAGCAGTAAAAACATACTCTGCAGGTCCTGTTAAGAAAACATCCCTGCCGGTGTGTACTTTGTCGCCGTCCCAGTCAATTCTAACAGAACCACCTAAAAGCTCTACTTCAACAGAGTTATTTAGACAGCCTTTTAAAATACCTGCAACAACACTTGCGCATGCTCCTGTTCCGCAGGCAAGCGTTATACCGCACCCGCGCTCCCATACGCAAAGTTTTATCTTATCCGGTGATAAAATTTTAATAAATTCAACATTAGTTTTTTCCGGAAACTCTGCAGCTGTTTCAATCAAAGGTCCGTATTCTTTTGCAAGCTTAAGCATATCCTCTGAAGGTGATACAAATATTACAAAATGAGGATTTCCCATTGAAATAGCGTTGCCTTCAAAAACAATATTCTTTACTGCCATACGATAATTCATATTATCATTAGGAACAAAAGGTATACTGGCTGAGTCAAGAATCGGTTTTGACATGTTAACCCTTACACTTCCGTCCTCCAAAATTTTAGGCATCATAATCCCTGCAAGCGTTTTTACTAGAAACTCATCTTTCGTAACAAGTCCCTTATCCCTCACATATCTTGCAAAACATCTCATTCCGTTTCCGCACATCTGGGCGGTTGAGCCGTCAGAGTTAAAGAAAAACCAGCCAATGTCAGCATCTTCTACATTTGTATTAGGAATAATAAGGCCGTCAGCGCCAATACCAAAATGTCTGTCACAAAGTTTTTTAGCTGTATCTGACATTGATAGGTTAAGCTTCACAAACTCTTCATAATCTAAAATAACAAAATCATTTCCGCATCCCTGCATCTTTGTAATTTTCACGCCCATATTACCACCTTCCTGTTTGTAGTAAAATAATTATATAAAGTATTTGAAAAGATGGCAATACCCTTCCCCCAGCGGGCGGGGCGGACGCCGCCCGCTGGGGGAAGGACTAAATTATGGCAATAATAAGAGTACAAAAAGGAACAAAAGATATATTACCTTCTGAAATGCCGGTTTGGCATTTTATGGAAGAAAAAGCAGCAGAAGTTTTTGCAAAATACGGAGCAAAAGAAATCCGCACACCAATATTTGAAGCTACAGAACTTTTCGCAAGAGGAGTTGGCGACACAACTGACATCGTAAACAAAGAAATGTACACTTTTGAAAAAAGTGAACGCTCGCTTACCCTGCGCCCTGAAAACACAGCAGGGGTTGTACGTTCTTTCATTGAAAACGGTATGCACAGACTTTCTGCCCCTGTAAAACTCTGGTACAAAGGTCCGATGTTCCGCTATGAACGTCCTCAGGCTGGAAGACAAAGACAGTTTCATCAGGTTGGTGTAGAAGTTTTCGGTATAAAACAACCGACTGCAGACGCAGAAGTTATTTTAATGGCTGTAAATTATTTAAAGGCACTTGGATTAAATGATCTTTCTGTAGAATTAAATTCTCTCGGCTGTCCTGAATGCAGAGAAACATTTAAGACAAAATTAAAAGAAGTTATCAAGCCGTACTTGTCACAGCTTTGCCCTGATTGTCAGGCAAGATATGAAAAAAATCCTCTAAGACTTTTAGATTGCAAAGTTGAAGAGTGCAAAGAGATTTACGCCAAACCTGAAATTCAAGAAGTTATTCAATCAGACTTCATTTGCGATGAATGTGCTGAACATTTTACATCCCTAAAAGAATATCTCGACGCATTAAACATAAACTATTCTATAAATAAACTTCTCGTAAGAGGTTTAGACTACTACAACAGAACGGTATTTGAAATCAAATCAAATAACCTCGGCTCACAAAACGCAGTTTGCGGCGGCGGACGATATGACAGCCTTGTCAGAAATTTAGGCGGTGAAGACACACCGGCAATAGGTTTCGCAATGGGAATGGAAAGACTCGCTTCACTTATCGGCGCTAAGTCTGAGGACAAATTAACAGCTTTTGTTGTATGCAACAACCCTCTTGAAGCAATCAAGCTTACTGAAGAAATGCGCGGTAACGGAATTACTTGCGAATTTGACCTAACAAACAAAAAATTTGTAAAACAATTAGAAAAGGCTTCCAAAACCGCCAAATTTGCTCTTATTCTTGGCGAAGATGAAATCTCCTCAAATCAGGTTACAGTTAAAAATCTGGAAACATCTGAACAAAAAACAGTTGCAAGAGAAGACGTTTTTAAAATTATTTAAACTGTTCGTAAAGCCATCCTTTTTGTTCAAGAAATCTCAAAAGAGCCTGTCTATTTTCAGGAACATCTGCTCTGGTTTTACCTTCCAGTCTTGTTTCGTCGCCATAAGTGCCATTTACTTTTTCACGAATTATACACCACTGCTCCGATGAAACCTCCCAGTCATCACTATCCCAGGGTTTACCGGTAACAGATTCAACTATCTCTTTATATTTTTGAACCTGAGCATCAGTCATCATTTTGGCAGGAATAGTTTGACCGTTGGCATCAAGCACTGTTTTACCGTTATCATCAACCATATAAGAATTTTCTGCCCACTCAAGACGGGCTTTCATATCTTTGGAAGTATATTTTCCGTTTTTCTCTATATCGGAAGGTGAAAATCCTGAAAATTCACAAATATCTCCGCCGCAGCAGGCTTCTCCATCCACAGTACTCATTAATCTTGTGTAAGCATCCAGATTTAATTGTTGATAAAAACTAGCCTCTTCATTGTCACCAGATTTCAAAAGCCAGTTGTTAAGCTGTTTTATCTGCTCTTTTTTAATTTCAATAATCTGCTTCTGAGTCAGTTCAACCCCGAAGTGAGTTCTAGCATCATTTTTTATGTCCTCAATTTCACTATCCAGCCAGCTCTGTATATCAGAAATTATTTTTTCCTGCATATTATATTTATTTGCAAGCTGCTTGTTAGACATAGCCCCCTCAAGAGTTTTTCCGTTTTCACAATATGTACTCCAGCTTTCCATTTCAACATTGGTCGCAAATCCATCTCTGTCTTTGTCTATCTTAAACCACTTATCAATACCACGTCGGGCAAAATACTTCATTTCCTCCATACAGGAGTCATTTCGCTCTTTGTCTGTTAAAATACCATCATCACCGGCCATGTTCTTTGCACAGGCAAATTCCTGTTCCGAAATATATCCGTCTTTGTTAAAATCAAGTTCCTTGAAAATACTTTTTCCTGCCTGAGGGTTACTGCGTATAAAACTTTCCTCGTCACAGCCTTTTACTCCATTCGGATTCCATACGGTTTCTGAATTTTCTATATACTTGAAATCCATTTTTAGATTATTTAAATTTAAATCTGTCATAGAAGTACTCCTAACTAAATATGCTGGTATTTCTTTTAATGTCTTGTTCTATTGCTATCAAGTCTTTTTTCAAGCTGGCAGCAGTCGTAGTATCTCCATTTCTTTCTGCAAGCGCAATTTGTTGTTTTTTTATTTTTTTAGCATTCTCTAAATCTTCCAAACTCTCTGCTTGAGGTTTTATCTTTTTCGACAAACTCTCCATCTGTTTTTCATAGTCTGAGGACGAAGCAGACTTCACTTCTCTGGCATTTTCATTACCGGAAATTCTCACCATAGAAAGCTCCTTTCTAGATTATATTACGCATATTTTGGGGGAATAAATGTCTTATTAAGAAATATTATACTACATTATAGTCATACTAAGCTCTATTTGTCAAGTCTTTTAGTCTTACTAAAATCTTTATACACTTACAAAAAGATAGTATCCTGTTGTTGAGATGGGTGAAATTTCGAAAAAATTAGGTTTAAGAATAAAAGAACTGCGTGAAAAACAGGGATACACGCAGTTAAAATTAGCGGAAATTCTAAACATGGAAGCCTCAAATCTTTCTAAAATAGAAAGAGGAGTTCAAATTCCGAAAGAAGAAAGCCTTGAGAAACTTGCTCAGGCTTTTAACGTGAATTTACGGGATTTATTTGATTATGAGCATTTTACCGACAAGTCGTTATTAATATCAAAAATCAACAAAATATTAGAGTCTTCAGACATTGAAACTGTTCAAAGATATTATAAAATTTTAATCAACCTATAATTGCGCAAAAAAATTTTTTACGTAACTTATAATAGTCATGAGAATACAAACTACTTGTAATAATAATTCATTTCAAGCCAATATTAACTCACCTAGACTCCGGTTTAAAAAAGCCGATTTTTTCGTAAGAATACGAGGTTACGGAACAGACTCCAAGTGGGCAAAAAGAACAAAAGAAACTGCTGATACGGCAGTTAACATGGCTAGAAAAAATACATCCGCTGAAAATATTTTAAAATATATTACCTGCGGAATTCAAAAAGCCAACATGAATGTTTTCGACCAGTCTAAAGTTTTTCATACAGGAATACTGCGTACAGAAAGACACGGCTGGTTGAGCGGTTCAGACTGGACAGGCTTTGAACTCTGTACAAATTATTCAGACATTAAACGTTATAAACCATACAAGCAAAGATTAGACAGTATTGCAAAAAATCCGTTAACCAACCCTTATAAAGATATTCGATTAACCATTCCTGTTATTTCAAAAGACGAGCATTATTTAAAACATGCAAATGCAAAATATGTAAACAATGCAATCAAACATATATTAGAAATTTATACAAATTTTACTAAAAAGTTTAATTCAAAAGATATAAAAACATCCCAACTTGATGATGTTAATAATGATATAGCAGAAATACGCTGGATTATGGCGCACGCAACCCCCTGGGAGCGAGGAAGCGACGCAATATCAAACGTATTTATGAGAGTAATGTACAAATCTTTGGGAATTAAGTCGCATCCTCTCAAAAAGGGAATTTCTCTTGATATGGAAGCGTATTGTACAGAGCTTGGAGATTATAAAAAACGATTTCCGGAGTTTTTTGAAAAACCGCCGGAAATCGTTGAATAATTATCCTTTTTTAGGAGCTTCACGAATGAGGCTGACCATTTATTTACGTACGTAGTACTACTCGTAAATATAACCGTTCGTAAGGTCAATCTTAAGAGGTCCAAGAAGTCTGATATTAACAATTTGTCCCGGTATTGTTAACACTTTTGCACCCTTGAATAATTTTCTCCAGAAACCAATTTTTCCAGGATCAATTGTAGCTACACCATAAAGCATTACAGCCTGATCATTAGGTGTAACAAGAAGTTCGTTCTTAATAATAACTTCACCGTTCTGTCTGAACAATTTACCTCTTTGAACGTGTTTAACCTGTCCTTTAAGGTCGCTGCCTTGAGAAATCAAAAGATATTTATCTTTTGTAACAATATTTTTAGGAGCTTTTGCTGTATAAATATCAGTTACGTTAGAAATTTGTGACCCGACAACTGTTTCCATCTGAATAGGGAATATAGAGCCGGCAGGAATAATACCAATAGAACCCTGAACTCTTACGTTATCAAGGATATAACCTTCTGCAGTTCTTTTTTGCATACTTTCTGCAAGCTTTGCATTTGGATTAAGCTTAGCTTCCTGCATCATTTTATAAAGAATAGCAGCAACTTCTGCTCTGTTAGCAGGTCTGTCAGCCTCCAGTTTACCTTCATTACCAGGCATTACAATAATAAGGTCAAGCAGTTGAGCTTTACCGGCAGCAATTAAGAACCATGCCGGCATTTGAGTATAGTCTTCATAGCTTTTTTGAATGATATCTTGAGCTCTTTGTTCACTGATTTGCTGTGTAGTAAGAGCGTTTACAGCAATAGTAATAGCTTCTGCTCTTGTAACAGATTCATAAGGTCTAAATCTTTGTCCTTCAGCGTCAGGGATTAAATCAAAGTATACGGCTTTTCTGATAATATCATAAGCCCAGAAACTCTTATCAACATCAGAGAAGTGAATATCTTGAGTTACACTTGCATCTTCCTGTCCGAGAGCTTTGATAGCCATAGACGCAAATTCTGCTCTTGTCACAGGAATATCAGGTTTGTAAGTCCCATCAGGATACCCGACGACAACACCAACTTCTGTTAAGAATTTGATTGACTGATATGCCCAGTGATTTTCATTCATATCTGTATAAAAAGCTTGTGCCGGATTGTTAAGCATAAACAAAATGCCTAATGCGAACACACCTTTTAATAATTTTTTGAACATTAAGAGTCCTCCTTTTTTAACCCTTTTCACGCTTTCACATCTTAATAGTATATTAAATAAAGTGTTAATGCAATTTTTAAGCAATAGTTTTAACAAATCTACATAAAATAGCAAAATAAAAACTCTGTGAGTTTTAATATATACAGGTGTGAAGTTATGAAAATTTGCGCAAACAAGAACATAAACTTTCAAAGACGGCTAAAACCTTCAGAGGAAGCTGAATACTCTGATGTTTTAAAACAGGCATCCAAAGCAGGGAAAAAGGTTCTGATAGTTCCAGCCAGCTCACTTCCGAACAAAACAGGCGTTGGAAATCTTGGTACAGATGAAAGTCAGATTTTTTTTGATTTCGCAAAAAAATACTGGGGAATAAATGAAGTTCAAATTCTTCCTACAGGGCAGTATCACGAACACAGAGGAAAGTATCCGATTTATTCCGGCACATCTATGGATTTAGGAAATCATGTTATAAATCTTGAATATTATACATCTGAGCAAATTTTCCCTAAAAATACTGACAGGGTAGATTTCAAAAATATTATAGAAGAGAATTCTCAGCACGAAAGAATTATTAAGAAACTCTACAGCGAAGGCAAATTCAAAACCGAATTTGAAAAATTTAAGTCCGAAAACTCTGCAAGGCTTGAACCAAAGGCTCTTTACAGAGCTTTAAGAGAAATAAACAGAACTCACGATTACAGAAGATGGAATGACATTGACAGAAATCTTTTTGAACTTGATGCAGCAGAAAGAGAAAAAAGAATTAGTGAAATAAAAAAACTAAAAAATGAAACCATAGATTTCTATTATTACAAGCAGTTTCTCGCGGAAGACAGCCTAAAAAAAGCAAAAGAAAATTTAAATAAAAAAGGAATAAAACTTAACGGAGATATGCTTTGCGGATTTTCGTACGACGAAGTCTGGTCTAATCCAAAAGCATTTCACAAAGATACATCAATCGGCTGGGGACTTCCTGCATTAAATTTTGATACAGCAGAAGGAGAAAAACTTCTGAGAGAAAAAGTTAAGTTTTATGCTGAAAGGTTTGACGGCTTCAGAGTTGATGCTGCATGGACTTACGCAAACCAGCCGTTAATCAGAAACGGAAATACCGAAAGAAAATATTATGCAGATAAAATATTAAACATAATTGATGATGAGGTTAAAAAAGTTAAAGGTTCAGGCTTTGACCTTAAAAACATCACGCATGAATTTGCAACATCAACAGATAATTTTAATATCTATGATGGTTTATATCTTAAACCATATGTTGCTGAGCGGATGAAAATATACACATCAGACCATCTTTCAGACAACTGGGGAAGCAATAAAAATTTTCTGGAGCGCGGCTGGAAGCCAGACTGTTTTATCATAGGGGCTTCAAATCACGATTCACCAAAAATTGAAGCGACAGAGGAGCAGGCAAAAACTTTAAGCAAAATATTAAAAATTCCATATAAAAAACTCACTTCCAGAAAAGAGTTTATAAAAGCTAAATTAGCTGAACCAATTCGCGCCGAAAACAATATGATTTATTTTATGGATGCACTGAACCTTGACAGCCAGAATAGAGAACAACATTTTACAACAAAAATTCCGGACAATTATCAAGAGCATTATTTCAAATCACTCGAAAACGGCGAGGGTTTTAACCCGATGGATGCACTCGAAAAAACATTTAAATCAGAAGGTCTGGATAAAAAAGACCCGAAGCTGTTCAAAAAAATTGTTAAGTACAGAAAAATCCTTAAACAAAAAGAAAAGCAGACTTCCCCTATTTTAAAATGGACATGCGGGGTTATCTGCTCCGGTCTGATTATATATGGATTTTTAAAGCATTATAAAAAACATCATTCAGATTCAATATAAGTTTTTAGTCTATCCACTCGCTCAACTTTCCTCAACTTTTGTAATGCTATGTTCTCCAGCTGTCTTATTCTTTCCTTGGAGAATCCGAGGTCATTCCCTATCTGCTCAAGAGTTTTGGGTTCTTCATTTCCAATTCCGAATCTTCGTATAAGAATTTCACGCTCTCTTGTATCCAGTTTTTTCAACAGCTTACGCACATCTCTATGCTGTAATTTCTGCTGGGCATTATTCTCCGGTGAAGAATATGAAGTGTCTTCTACATAATCCTGAATACAGAGATCATCTGTAACAAATGTATCAAGACTTATCGGCTCTTTCTTAAGAGCACTTTTAACTTCGTCAATCTTTTTCTCATCAAGCCCGGATAGTTTAGCAATTGTTTCCTCATCAACATCCATTGTGTCATCACATGCGGCAATGTTACATGCCTTTTTGTACTTTCTTATTTTTTCAAGCATATGAACAGGAATTCGTATTGTCCTTGAGTGATTAGAAATCGCCCGTATGATGGTCTGCTTAATCCACCAGGTTGCATAGGTTGAAAACTTAAAATTCTTTTTATAGTCGAATTTCTCAGCTGCTTTTATTAACCCTAACGAACCCTCCTGAACAAGATCCATAAAAAGAACCCCTTGACCGATATACTTTTTTGCAATGCTCACAACAAGTCTTAAATTTGCTTGAATTAATTGCTTCTTGGCCCACTCTTTTTCTTTTACACTGCCTTCCTGAATTTTTCTTCCAAGTTCTACTTCTTCGTTTTTAGAAAGCATCTTTTTTCTTCCGATTTCTTTTAAATACATTTGCAGAATATCATCATTGTTAACAATTGTACTAAATGTCCTCGGCAGATTTGAATCCATTTCCGTGCTATCTATAAATTCAGCATTATTAAACGCTCTACTCATCTATTATCTCCTCCAAACTATTCCATGTAAAAAGACGACATAAAATAAAAAAAGTTCCTATTAAAAAAAAATTATCCCCCACTTGTCCTCTCTTTTCCGGTAATGTTTTAATCCCTAAAAAACTCCATAATTTAGGAGTTAGTTTTCCTAAGGGGGAGAAATAAACTTCACTACACAAACAAATATCTTCAATAAAAACTCAATACAGTTAAAGGGATATTAAGTTTGGGGAATAACGTGTATCTACTCCACCGATTGAAAAGGAGGTTAAAATGACGATTAGAAAACTTACTGTGGCAGCTGCAATTGCCGTTGGAATAGCAACGTGTTCGTTCAATACGGTAATGGCAGCCTGCCCGTGTGATGAGCGTCCTGTAGTAACAGGAAATGCTTGTCCTTGTGATCAAATCCCGGAAATTACCGGACCAGCCTGTCCTTGTGAAGCTGCACCGCAACCTGATTGCGGCTGCGGAGCCGTTCCTCAATGTGAACCGGATCCAGTTCCTTCATGCGCATTATGCCCTGGTGTAAAAGACTTATCACGTCAAGATATGAAACAAGTTTATTCATATCCTAACGCAGTTTACGGGTACAACAATTTTGTAGGTACTGAAAAAGACTCTATCTACAAAGCAGAAGGTTTCTCCGTTAATAGAGAAATTAATCAGCTGACAGCAGGTACAATGGGTACAACTGTTGCATCAGACGGTTCTATTACAGGAGCTGCTTCAAACATTCCTTGTTTGAACGACATGCCTAGACACAACGGTGCGCCGATTATTAGAGATGAAGCAAAAATGGACGGCAACGGATGTCCTATCCAGATGGGTACAGCTAACTCTATGCAGGCAATCAAAAAGACATTAGTTCCTTTTGACTTATCACCTTTCAGCAATATGACAGGTGCAGCTGCAGGATTACAAATGTTCCCGGACGTTCCTGACGGTTACTGGGCTTCCTGCGAAATCGATAAGCTGGCTACAAATGATATTGTAGTAGGTTATCCTGATAGATTATTCAAGCCGTCAAGAAACATATCACGTGCAGAATTTGCTACTATGTTAGTTAAAGGTTTTGACAAAGATATGTACTCTTGCTCACCTGAAAAATTATTCTCAGATGTTCCTACAAACCACTGGGCTAACTCTGCAATTACAGTTGCAGTACATCAGGACTTGTTAAAAGGATATCCTGACGGCAAGTTTATGCCAAATCACAACGTAACAAGAGCAGAAGCTTTATGCGCATTATCTAAGGGAGTTAAGTGCCCTGATATGGATAAATGCAAAGCTCAAGAAATCTTGTCAAAATACTGTGACGGCAACACAGTTCCTGAATGGGCTCAAATACCTATAGCAATCGCATTAGACAAAGGTGCTTTGAATAATTCACCAAATCCTAATACAATTGCTCCGTTTAAGGATGCATCACGTGCAGATATAGCAGCAATGTTACAAAATATCCGTGTTGCAGCAGGTATTGATAAAAACCCTGTAACAGCAAATAATGACTGCCCTATTTGTCCGGTTGACAAGAAAGCATTTGTTGAAAACGAAGAAATCGTTAAAATTCCTACTCTTCAGTTAGAGTTCAAGGATCAGGTAAGTGCTAAATCTTCTCACGTAGGTCAAAGATTTGCAGCAAAAACATTAGAAGACGTAACTATTAACGGTCAGCTTTATCCTTGCGGTTCAAAGGTTTACGGTAAAGTTGTAGAAGTTGTAAGACCATCCGGATGTCAAAAGGGTGCATTAAAACTTGCATTCACTGAAATTGAACACTGCGGATGCAAAGCAACTCTTCCTAGACAAATTCTGAACGCAGAAATCAACAAGTCTAACACTCCTAACATAGTTTCAAGAATTGTAACAGCACCTCTTACATGGGGCGGCCAGATGTTAGGTGTAGTCGGCAGAACTACAGGCGGCATGTTGTCTAACCTTGGTAATGCTCTTGAAGACGTTGCTTCTGGAACAGGTATTGCCTTAGGCGAAGTATTCCAGGGTCAGTTTATGGCTGCAGGAAGAAGCATAGGCGATGTAGCTGTTGATACAGTGAAAGCTCCTATCGACTTTACAAGAACTGCTGTTTCCGGTGTTGTGGGCTTAGCTCAGGCAACCGGTGATGAAATCGGATATTTAGTTGATGCTAAAGGTTACAAAATCTCAGCTATCAACCCGAAAGAACACGTGACCATTGCGTTTGGTTGCAGCGGCGAATAGTAAGTAAGTCGTTCGCTCAAAAGGAAAGAGGAATTGATTGTTATCAATTCCTCTTTCTGTTTGGTTATTTATATTTTTTATCCAATTCTTCCTCATAGAATTTTTGGAGAAAGTCCACTATGCATTGAGTATTAATTTCCAACTCATATCGTTTTCTATCTCGTAAGACTCTCAGCCACAAACCAAGCTTGTTATTAACTGCATTTTGATATGCTGCTGTCAGGCTTTGATCAAATTCCTTGCCGTCATCATCCTGGGACATTGCTGCCATATATGTTTTACCCTCAAAACTAAATTGAGCAAAATGACCTTTACCTCTTTCTAAAGGTTTTTCATTTACAGCTTCAGTATATATTGATTTCATTCCTGCTGTATATAAAGAGCATACTCTTATAAATGCGCTATATAAGCAGTCTAGGTCAACATCTGCTCTGCCCATTGCTACAGTGTAATAATGGTTAATCCTAGCATGTACCAGATTAGTATCAGCTGTCAAGTTTTGAGGCAGAACTGTTTTCCATGCTTTTTTCTTGTTTCCGTCAATATTTTTATAGAACAAAATAAATGTACTTCCCCTGGAGAGCCCGAGGCTTCTTTCGGGAACAAAGGTTGGAGTATATGAACTAGTTGAAGTATTTGAAGTTGTTGATGTATTTGATGTGTTTGAAGTACTGGAAGTATTTGAAGTACCGGAAGTACTGCTTGATGTACCGGAAGAACTGCTTGATGTACCAGAAGAACTGCTTGAAGTACCGGAAGAACTACTTGATGTACCGCTAGAACTGCTTGATGTACCAGAAGTACTGCTTGAAGTACCGGAAGAACTACTTGATGTACCGCTAGAACTGCTTGAACTAGAATTGTTATCATCCGGAATAACCGGCAAATCAGGCATATCTACAGGTTTGTCTGAAACTGTTCCATCTTGATATACATATATTTTGTATCTGTCAGCACCTTCCTTGTTAGGTTTCTTTGCACCGTTTGTGTCCACTTGAATTATACCAGGTGTTTTTAAATCCTTAAACTCGGTAATAGGCAGAACCCAAACAACACCGTCGTTTGTTGTAAGTGTAGCTTTTCCATCAAGGCTGGCACTTGCATTACAGCTTATCTCTGAGAGCGCATTTATTTTTGCAGCAAAAAGTCCGCAAAACTTTGTGGAACCCTCATATTTTTTACCTTGATAAATAACCCATTCTGTATTGCCTAAATATTGAGGAGCATTATTGCCTTCAACTTCCGGATATAGTTCATCATCATGAGCCAGAGAAGGGACTAAGCGTGCAGTAAGGTTATATGCCTTTTTAAACATACGCGCATCTTTATCCGGTATAATCTTTTTTAGAACCTGTAAACATAGTATTGCAATTACAATTACACAAGCTACAATTATCAGAACTTCTGCAAGAGAAAATCCTCTCTCCATAATGTGCTTAATTACTGCAGATTTCTCTGCAGAACGGATGTTATCTTTCAAGCTCATACCTGTCCTTTCTTGGTTATATTCTTCCAAAATATTACATCAAATTATAATATAATTTTAACACATTTTTTGAAATATTCAATATATAATATTTATATTACATGAGGAATAAATCTATATTTCACCTTTTTTACATAATCCTGATAGTCCGGATCTTTTATCAGGTGCCGCTCTTCTGTCAGAGCTCTGAAATAATATATAGAGGCTAAACAAATGAAAGCTGCAAAAGTAAGTATTAAATTTGAAAGATACTGCTTCCAGCTAAACCCTTCCGCACTAAAATGCACAATAAATAACGGCACTGTTGTCAGGAACCAGAACATAACTTTTGTAATATACGCAGGATGTCTAACTACGCTATACGGAAAACGGCTTACAGTACCGCGGTTTGTCAGGTTACTGCCTTTGGTACCGAGCGCTGCTGATGCTGAAACATATATTACAAGAAAAAACAATGCGCAGATTCTAAATATCCAGGTTACCGGAGAATTGGGATCAGAAAATGCTGCTGCGTGGTCATTATGGTTCCATCCAAGAAAACTATTTGTAGCATTGAAAAATGGGGCATAACAGGCAAGACAGAAAAACAGTCCTGCCGGTGTTGTTTCTACTGTCCTGATTTTATTTTTAAAGATACTGAGTTCTGTAAAATAGCCAAATGTAAATATAGAAACATCTATTGTATATAAAATAATTATGCACTGTGAGTATATAAATTCTCTGTAATCAAGAATAAAAGTTTTATATTGTATAAAATCAGAAGGCAGTATTTGACTAAAACACGCTTTTATATCATTATAGACTGCTGTACTGGATATTATGCAGCTATGTATATTAGAATAAGCAATACTTAGCATCTGGGTTCCAAAAAATACTTTTATAAAAATTAAAATAAGTGATTGTTTTTCATAGTATTTAGGCAGATAAAAATCCAGTTCATTTTTAATTTCTTCTACAGACATTGTTTTCAATTTCGGACGGTGGGTTAGTATACGATGAAAATATCTCATAATTTCTAAGTTATGTGAACGCCACAGGGATTTTGGACGAAAACAAATGTATATAATTGGTGCGCCAAACATATAATACAAATAAAAATAATTAAATGTTACTTTTAACGGATATGCCAGCATTTTTGAAAAGAATGGGTTAAACCAGATAAACAAAAGAACAATTCCATAAACAACCAGTGACGAAAAATAATGTTTCAATATTATAGCATTGTCAGCTTTGGGTAAATTCTCATCCACCCAGCTTATATTAAGCTCTCTGTTAAACTTCTGTCTTTCAATCTCTTCCATATTTGCCTCAATATACATTGCCTACTTAATGTATACTATCATAAAATAAATATTTTTGTCTTTCTATGCTATAATTAAAACAACAGATTTACAGAAGGAGAAAAATAATGTCATTACGAAACGAACGGGTAAGAAAAGAATTAATGCGTGACATTTCTGAAATTATCAGAAAAGAAATAAGAGGGATTGAAGGCGTCTTATCTATCGTTGATGTTGAAGTTTCTCATGATAATTCATATGCAAAAGTTTACTACAGTGTTTTAGGTTCAGAAGAACAAGTTGCAAAAGACAAAGAAATTATTGAAAAGAACACCGGTAAAGTGCGTTATGAAATAGGGAAAAGAATTAGACTCAGAGTTACGCCGGAAATCAAGTTTGTATACTCTGACGGACTTGAACAGGGCTCAAGAGTGCTTGATTTAATCAATAAAATCTCAAAGGGTGAGATAAAGTAAGATGTTTGGCTTTCTTAATGTATACAAACCCAAAGGCATAACCTCTCACGATGTTGTGTCTGCATTAAGGCGGATTACTAAAGTCAAACAGATTGGACACACAGGAACACTAGACCCGTTTGCAGAAGGAGTGCTTCCTATATGCATTGGTAAAGCTACCAGACTTATTGAATACCTTGATGATGACAAAGCATACACTGGCACTATACAGCTCGGAAGCTCTACAACTACTTATGACTTAGAAGGTGAAGAGGTAAATTTCTCTGATAAAAAAGTTACTTTAAATGAGATTGAGGCTGCATTAGATAAATTTCGCGGAGAAATTGACCAGCTTCCTCCGATTTATTCAGCTATAAAAGTTAACGGAAAAAAGCTTTATGAATATGCAAGAGAAGGCAAAGAAGTTAAGATTGAGCCAAGAAGAGTAAATATTTCTAAGCTCGAAATTCTTGAATATGACGAAACAAACCGCAGGTTAACACTGCATATAGAGTGTTCAAAAGGTACTTACATCCGTTCAATCGCGCATGATTTAGGCACTGAACTCACAACATTCGGACATCTGGTTAAACTTGTCAGAGTAAAAGCCGGAATGTTTGAGGTTAATAACGCCGTCAGCCTTGAACATATACAGACAAAAGAAGATGTAGAAAAACTTTTGATTGCGCCTCTTAAAAAGCTGAATTATATGACATATGAATTAAACAAAAATGAGCTGGTAAAAGTTTCAAACGGAACTGCTATTATGCCATCCAAGGAATTGCCGGAAAATAGTCTTATCCTCTTAACCTCACAGGAAAGGCTTATTGCGGCTGCCAAAATGACTAAAGGTCTGCTGAAATGCTTAAAAGTTCTGGGGTAAAGGCTTCTCTTAATTTTCTTTTTAGCTTTATACTTGTCGAAATCCGTTAAATATGCTATAATACTCGCGTGTTTATTAGGAAAGGGGTAATTCCGGTTACAAATCTGGTTACTCCATTGGTTAGAAAGGAGAATACGCATGGTGGAACAGTATTCAGATTGTGATTTCGAAACACTTCTTGCAAAATATGATTACAATTTTAAACGCGGGGATATCGTAAAAGGAATTGTTTGTGCTTATGAAGCTGACGGTGCAATAGTAGATATAGGCTCAAAAAGTACTGCGTTTGTACCCGCTTATGAAGTTTCTTCTGACAGAAAAGCAAAAGTTGAAGATGTTTTAGAACTTAATACAGAATATGAATTTTTAATCACACAAGAATGTGATGAGAACGGCAAATTTACACTTTCATATAAAAAAGTTCATCTTGCTCATACCTGGGCTGAATTGGAAAAAGTTAAAGAAGCAGACGAAACAATTGCTGTTGTAGTTTCACAAATGGTAAAAGGCGGTGTTGTGGTTGATGTTTCAGGAGTACAGGGCTTTATTCCGCAAGGGCAGCTCTGCGCTAGAGAAACTATCTGCAATCCGGGAGATAAAATTGAAGTTAAAATTTTATCACTTGATAAATCTCAAAATAACCTGATACTTTCAAATAAAAAAGTTTTTGAAACTAATATGGCTGAAACTCGCAAAAATGTTTTTGCACAGGTTGAAGTAGGACAGGTTGTAAAGGGAGAAGTTGTTAGAATTACAGACTTCGGAGCATTTGTTAACGTTGGCGGTGTTGACTGCCTGCTGCCTCTTTCTCAGATTTCCTGGAAGTGGGTTGAACATCCAACTGATTTATTAAAAGTTGGTCAGGAGATTAACGTTGAAATTATTGACATTGACCATACAAAACAAAGAATCAGTTTGAGCTTGAAAAATACTGAGCCTGATCCTTGGCTTAAAGCAGAAGAAGAGTTAAAAGAAGGCGACATTAAAGAAGGGATTATTACAAGAATAAAACCTTTCGGAGCGTTTGTTGAAGTTATGCCTGGAGTCGAAGCTCTATTACCGCAGACAGCTCTTGCAGAATATCAAAACAAAAACAACTGCATTTTGAATGCTGGAGATAAAATTAACACTCAAATTGTGAAGTTTAACCCGAAAGACAAAAGAATTTCACTAGGTCTGCCTAGTAATGAAGCTGCTGTAGAATAGCTGTTACGGCTTCCGGCGCTAAACCGACAATATTTTCAAAGCTTCCTTCAAACTTATCAATAAAGTTTGGAGGAAGTTCTTGTATGCCATAACTTCCTGCCTTGTCGAGAGGATTATATGTATCTACATAGTTATGTATCATATCCTCTGTCAGTTTATTAAAGCGAACATAGCTTGTTGTGGACAGAAGTGCTGCACGGTTTGTACGGGTATTTATACCGCAGGATGCAGTCACCACTGAATGAGTCTGACCTGATAAAGCTTCTAGCATTTTATAAGCTTCTTCTCTTGAGTGAGGCTTTCCTAAAATTTTATTATGCAGGACGACAACCGTATCTGCTGCTAATACTAAAGAATCCTTATCAACGCGGTTAACCACATCAAGACATTTCTTTGTTGCTAAATCTTCTATCTTTTCATATGAGAAGATATCGTCTTCCAGTTTCTCATCAAAATTAGACGGAATGACTTCAAAATCCAGTTTTAAATCAGTTAAGATTTGTTTTCTTCTTGGAGAATTCGATGCAAGTATGAGTTTCATTTTACCCCTTTTCTTACTTCATTCCACGCATTTTGTATAATTTCACTGCCTTTTTGTGTAAACCCTTTTACACCTAAGAACCTCTTTTCAACTACCTCGTTGTTATCAAAATTCTCAACCGCGGTTTTCAATATTTCCTCTGCGTTTTTCATTATGCCTGACCAGCGTTTGAAAAATGGTTTGTGTAGTGCTTTAACTGCTCCGGACATATTATCCAAAAGAAGTTCAGTCTTTCCAGTAACCAATTCTGAAAAACCTGTCAAATCCTTACTTGGAGCACAGAAAAATCTTCTGTCATAAAAAGCACTATCTTTATTAATTTTAATACCTGTCAGCATTTTTGATGAAAATGTTGTTTCTGTACAGTTCATAACTGTTTCGTTATTCATCTTGTGCAGAAGTGCCTGCATATTTTTCTTTGCTTCCAGACTTAGAAATCTTTGTTTTGCTTGAAAAGTCCTGTCCTGCACAGCTTGGATTTTCATTTTTTCTCCTTAATATCCGTTTTCTATAAACTCTCTATTTCTAAACTTCGCACCTAAACTACTTGCAATTTTTTCACATTCTTCAACATTTACATAATGAATTTTATCGAAGCCGGTAACAACTGACGCTGTAACTTCAATACCTGCATCCGAACAAGCCTTGATAAACTTTTTTACTTCTTCGTACCCATTTTTAATTTTCGGCTTGCAGATTTCATCATAATCTTTTTCAGAAGACGCATTCAGACTCACTGAAACAAAATCAATAAGCCCTTTGAACTCCTCTGCAACATTTGTTTTGTAAATAGCATTAGCATGCCCGTTTGTATTTACTCTTATTTTAATTTGCGGATGATTCTTTCTTAAGTATTTGCAAAATTCTTTCATCATTTCGCGTCTTAAGAACGGCTCACCATAACCGCAAAAAACTGTAGTCTTTACGTAAGGCAGGAATTTGTTAAATTGTTCTATAATATCCTCAAGCGTATAGTTATCATCATGCCACATTTCCGCGCCGCAAACATCATCTTTCTGGTTTCTCAGACAAAATATGCAGGAATTTGTACATGAATTCGTTAAATTTACATAAACTGTTTCAGGATGTTCCTCATTATTTATAGAATATACAAGTGTATACATACAGGCATACCTCCTGAAAAAATTATAATACAAACATTACAAATCCTCTTTATGTTTTTTGTTTTTCTTTAAATGTTTAGGCATACTATCCTCATGTTCATCACATCCGAGAACTTCATTTAAGTGGTTAATAAGTTCCGCAGAATGATAGCACATTGCATGTTCAGATTTATGATGAATATCAACAATATGATAATGCATGGCCATCTCAACCTGTATAAGCGCAATATTATAGTGATAAATCCTGTCAATATAGCCATCTACAGCCATTATGTAATCTTTTCTGGCATCTTGAAGAGCAACATAATTCAACTCGCCGGCTCTATATTTTCCTTCGACAAGTTTAAGGTTTGCCAGCGCCTGTGCAGCTTCTAAGCGGGCTGTAGGAATTTGCCGCTCTGACCTGTCAAAATTATTAAACGCTCTTTTTACTTCGTAATACAAATCTTTTTTAAAAAGAGTTATTTCATTATCAGCAAGATTTACCTGAGCGTCCGCTCCTTTGATTGAATGCTTAAGTTCCATAAAATTCACATTAGAAGTCAGGTTAACTCCGACCTGCAAGCTGTTGTTTGACGCCTGATTTGAATTATTATAACCGTATCCCGCACTTGCTGAAAGAGCCGGAAGGTAAGTTTTTCTTATATACTTAAGCGACTGTTCCATAGCATTCTTTGTTGAAATCAAAACCATTAAATCAGGACTGTTATCATAAGCCAGCTGCACAGCGTTTTCTCTTGAGAACGGAAAAGTATATTTTTCATAAGGTTTAAGCTCTCTTACTGCTACAGAATAAGCGTAATCATTATCAAAATCAAACGTAGGAGTATTTTTGATTTTATAATCAGGCTGACTATCAAGATACATTGAATTGTTTAAATCAACACGTGCATTATAATAGTTATTCTCAGCTTCAAGAGCCATAACTTCTGCCTCGCTCAGATTGAGCTTTGCTGTCGTTAAATCCGGTGCAGACTTTGCGATTTTAACAAAATTTCTGTTAATCTCGACATTATTTTTTGCAACCTGCAATAAAGCCTTTGCTTTCAGCAGGTTGTAATACTTGACTTTTACATCAAATAAGGTTGAACAGAGGCTGTCCATAAATTCATATTCCGCACCGAGTTTGTAAAACTCCTCCATCTTAATATAAGAAGTGGTTCTGCCAAAATCCCAGACCATTTTGTTTACCGAAACACCTACATTCGGAAGCTCTCTGTAATGACGGTTGTAATAAATATTATCCGAATTATTTTCATTATAAAACCCGACACCTGCGTTTATCACAGGAAAGTATGCCGATCTTGCAACCCCGAGATTGCTTTTGGCAATATCGAGTTCATATTTCCTGCGTTTTATCTTCGGACTGTTTTTAAAAGCCGAAGCAACACAATCAAGAATAGAAATACTGCTCCCATCCTTAATCTCTATTGGATGAAATAATTCATCATCTGCATGAGCAAATGAAATATTAAAATCTAAACCAAGAACTAACAATAATACCAAAAATCTCTTTTTCATATCTTTTATTATACCATGTTTGTCAAGCCTAACAATTATCATATAGAAGCTAAAAGCGGGAACTCTAAAGAGTTCCCGCCCTTTTCGTTTTATTTATAATAATTAATTAAGCAACTTCAATTGCGCATACAGGGCAAGCATTAGCAGCTTCTTTTACGCAATCTTCATTTCCTGCAATACCGGCAGATTTTACTTCTGCTCTATCTTCTACATGAAATACAGCGTCACAGATTGATTCGCAAGCGCCGCATCCGATACAAGAATCATTAATAGTTACGTTCATTGTCATCTATCTCCTTTTTATAATTTCAACCTCCGGTAACACCGGATACAAATATTATACATGTAAAACCGGAAATTAAAATAACCAGTCAGACACCCTTTTAGAGATTGAATCAAACCCAAGGGTTATGCCCAAATCTTTTGGCTCAATATTTTTTGAATAATACAGAACCGGCACTTGCTCTCTTGTATGGTCAGTACCCGGAACTGTCGGATCACATCCGTGGTCCGCCGTAATTATAAGCAAATCATTTTCTCCAATCAAAGGCAGAATTTTTTCTAAATAATCATCAATTTCCTCGATTGCTTCGCCATAACCTTTAGCATTATTTCTGTGCCCGAAAAGCATATCTGTATCAACAAGGTTAGTAAATATAATTTCTCTATCGTCATCTGTAATATTTACGCCTTCGTATTTAATTTTTTCCAAATCAAGCGAGCCGTCAAGAGCTTTTATAGTAAGCTCAAGCCCTTCTTTGTTAGAACCTGTATGAATTGCATGTGTAATTCCAGCCTTAGAAAAAATATCTTCAATCTTTCCGATACCGATAACTTTAGCCCCGGCTTTTTTAACCTTATCCAGAACAGTATCCTTCGGCGGCTCCATTGAATAATCCCTTCTGTCCTTAGAAATTCTGGTTGGCTTGCCGTCAATCACTTTGTAAGGACGTGCAATTACACGCGCTGTATTATAATTTCCTTCATCAAGAAGCCTTCTTGCTATTTTGCACCATTCATAAAGCGTTTCAAGCGCAATCATATCTGTATCAACTGCTATCTGGAAAACACTGTCAGCAGAAGTGTAAACAATCGGATATCCTGTTGAATGATGCTCATCATTTAATTTTTCTATAATTGCCGTACCGCTTGCCGGAATATTAGCTAAAATACCCTTACAGCCTGTTTCTTGTATAAATTTGTCAACAAGTTCTTTAGGGAATCCATTCGGGAAAGTTGAAAAAGGTTTTTCTGAAACAAGTCCTGCAATCTCCCAGTGTCCGGTTGTTGTATCCTTTCCTTTTGATTTTTCCTGCAAAGTTCCATATTGAGCAATCGGAGTTGCAGTCTTTTTTATACCTTTGAAATCCTGAATATTACCAAGCCCCATTGCTTCGAGCACAGGAACATCAAGCCCGTTATTGAATGCACAGACATTTCTCAGGGTATTACATTCCTTTGTATCGCCAAATTCTTCACAATCAGGCATTGCACCTATTCCCATTGAATCAATTACAATTATTATCGCCCTTTTTTTCATAAATAGCCTCCTAAACTTTTTAAATCATAACATATTTTTATGGTATTATAAATACAAAAACAAAAGGAGATAAATTTATGCAGGCAAGACGTGCAGCAAGAGAATTAGCACTTATATTGTTCTCACAATTTGATAAAGAAATAACAAAATATTCAAGAAAAGATTTTGAAGATATTATGCTAAAATCAGTTAGAATCCTTTCTAACTCAGCTTCAGAAGAATTAAAGCTTACAGTGGGCTCATTAATTGATATTAAAGATATGCTTGATACATATGAAGCAGAGCACGAATCAAATCTTTCAAGACCAATGGGTGCCAAAAACAAACCGGTTCAAATTCCTATGACCGACGATATGATACAAAAAGTTGATACAATGATTGATGTTGCAGAAAAAGCAATTCTTGCACTGGAGATAGCAGAATTTGCAACACTCGAAAACCAGTCAGAAGTTAAAAACTACACTGTAGAAATTGCAGAACAGTTCAAACTTCACCATAAAGATATTGATAACGAAATCCAGAAATATTCTAACGGCTGGGATATTTCAAGATTAGTAAAAATGGATAAAGATATTTTAAGAATTGCAATCACAGAACTTCTTTACATCAAAGATGCTCCGCTTAAGGTTGTTGTAGACGAAGCTGTTGAACTGGCAAAAAAATATTCTACAGAAGATTCATCATCATTCGTTAACGGAATTCTGGCAAAAGTTATTGTTGAAAACGGCCTGAAGGGTTAGGAGTAAGTCTATGTTCAACTTCTTTGACAAACTCAAAAATACCGTATCCAAAACAGCACAGGCGCTTGTAGGTAATGTTGTTGATGCGGTTTCTGATGAAGAAGAATTTTCAGAGTTTGTTTTAGATGATATGGAAGATTTGCTGATAAGCGCTGATTTGGGCGTAAATTATGCTTCTGAACTTGTTGATAAACTCCGTTCGCAAAACAAAATAAAACCATCACAGGTAAAAGAGTTTTTGCAAGCTGAGTTTATCAAAACTCTTGACGAAGCCGGTTCTTGCAATCTGGCTTATAAAGATGGAGAATTAAATATTTATTTTATTACCGGTGTAAACGGTGCCGGAAAAACAACGTTAATCGGCAAACTTGCTTACCGCTTTAAGCAGGAAGGCAAACGTGTTTTAATTGCAGCCGGCGACACTTTTCGTGCGGCAGCAGAAGAGCAGGTTGATATCTGGTCAAAACGTTCCGGTGCAGACATTGTAAGACGTGATAAAGCCGATCCCGCCTCAGTTGTTTATGAGGCTATACAGAAAGCCCGCAATGAGAAGTATGATGTAATCCTTGTGGATACAGCCGGCAGACTGCAAAATAAATTTAATCTTATGGAAGAACTGGCAAAGATTAAGAATGTTATTGATAAAAATGCTCCGTCAGAACTTCGTGAAAGTATTCTTGTAATAGACGCAAATACCGGTCAGAATGGACTTCAGCAGGCAAAAGTTTTTAAAGAGTGCGTAAACCTTTCTGCTGTTGCTTTGACAAAGCTTGATGGTTCTGCCAAAGGTGCGATTGTGCTTGCGATTGCAAAAGATTTAGGGCTTCCGGTAAAACTCGTCGGAGTCGGGGAAAAAATGGAAGATTTAAAAGATTTTAATTCAAAAGAATTCATTCAAGCTTTATTTAATTAGTACAAATCAGCGCAGAAGAACTACTGCTGCAATAATTTGAGAACATCGATTTCTAAAATTAACGAAATTTGCTCTAATTTATCTATGGTAATATTTACTCTAGCCTTTTCCCGTTTACTAATATATGAATTATCAACACCTAGCAACAAAGATAATTCTTCACGCTTATAGCCTTTTTGTTCTCTGTAATATTTAACATTTAAAGCAATACGCTTTCGTAGTGTTTGACTCATAATCCAATAATTAACAACTCTGAAATATTTCTAGCAGGTTAGTAAGTCCTAACCTGTTATTACTTAAACAGTTTTTCAAACCTTTTCATTGCTTCTATTGTGTTTTCCCTTGAGCCGAATGATGTCAATCTGAAATATCCTTCTCCGTTTCTGCCGAATCCGGAACCGGGTGTACCAACAACCTGCGCATTTTCAAGCAGATAATCAAAGAATTCCCAAGATTTCATATTGTTAGGACATCTTAGCCAGATATAAGGCGAATGTTTACCGCCGACATGCCAGATATTACATCTTTTTAATGTTTCAGAAATCACTTTTGCGTTTTCTTTATAATATCCGATATTTTCTTTAATTTCTTTTTGCCCTTCATCTGTAAACACAGCTTCTGCAGCTCTTTGTACGATATATGGAACGCCGTTAAACTTTGTAGTCTGGCGTCTGAGCCACATTTTATTTAATTTCCCAAGTGCTTTAGGTACAATTGTATAGCCGCATCTTGTACCTGTAAAACCTGCTGTTTTAGACAATGAGCAAAACTCAATTGCACATTCTTTCGCACCTTCAATTTCATAAATACTTCTCGGAAGGTTTTCATCTGAAATAAAGCATTCATAAGCAGAATCAAATAAGATTACTGCGCCGCACTCACGTGCGTAATCCACCCATTCTTTTAATTGTTCTTTGTTGTAAACTGCACCCGTAGGGTTGTTAGGTGAGCAAATATAGATTAAATCAGCTTTAATATCTTTATTTACCCCGGGGAGGAAACAGTTTTCACCGTTTGCATCAGCATAAATAACCTTTCTGCCTGCCATGATATTTGTATCAACATAAACAGGGTAAACCGGATCCGGTACCAAAACTGTGTTATCCTGAGCAAACAAATCAAGAATATTGCCTAAATCACTTTTGGCACCATCAGAGATAAATATTTCATCCAAATCAAGTTCCACATTATGTGACTTATAATATTTCTGAACCGCTTCACGCAGAAAATCGTAACCCTGCTCCGGCCCGTAACCTCTAAAAGTTGCCTGAACCCCCATTTCATCTACAGCTTTATGAAGGGCATCAACTACAGCCTTGCACAAAGGCAGTGTTACATCACCGATACCAAGTCTTATAACTTTTTTGTCAGGGTTTTTTGATATAAATTCGTTAACCTTTTTCGCTACTGTAGAAAATAAATAACTTTGTTCCAGATTTTCATAATTCGTGTTTAAATGCATAATTTCCTTTCATCAGTTTATACAGCTGTTTACCGGGCACAGGTCTGCGTGTGTAGCACTATTGGTCGCTTTCTTCGTGTTTACCTTTCATTAACTTTTCAAAATCAGAAGGTTTAATATTCTGAATAAAATCTTTAAATTCCTGTGCTTCTTCTTCGTCTTTAGCAGCGTCTGTAGAAACAGAGCCGTTCATAAGAACATTTGCTGTTACAAAAATCGGCGCTTCTGCTCTCATAGCTACTGCTATAGCATCAGATGGCCGAGCATCAATTTCAAGACTTTCGTCATCTTTTGATAAAAACAGAGTTGCATAATATGTTTCTTTTTCAACATCATTAATTTCAATTTTATCAAGTTTATATCCGGTTTTTTCAATAATATTCGTAATCAAATCGTGCGTCATAGGACGCGCAACAACGAGTCCTTCAATACATCTTATTATAGCGCTTGCTTCAGCAGAGCCAATCCAGATTGGAAGAGCCTTTCTATTATCTAAATCATGCAGAACAACAATTGGAGAATTTGTTCTTACATCTAACGCTATACCCATTACTTTCATTTCTATCATAAAATCTGCCCTCAACCAGTGTTTTCAATAATTATATCATAAAACCAAATTATATGATATAATCCGATGTATGAGAATTAATGTAGTATACAATAACCAGATAGGCGGCTGCGCAGATGTTCTTTCAAGATTGGAAGAAGAACTAATAACCAGAAAAGTCGAATTTCAGACCTTTGATATTGACAGCCTCAAAGAATTTGGAGATTTCACTATTGTTATCGGCGGCGACGGAACACTGCTCAAGGCTGCAAGATTTTACACGACAGCTCCGGTTCTCGGTATAAATCTGGGAAGACTAGGTTTTCTGTCGCAGGCAGGAGTAAGTGAGATTGAAAGTGTTGTAGACAAAGTCCTTGAGGGAAGCTATTCAACAGAAGAAAGGCTTATGCTTCAATCCGGAAATTCTCTTGCTCTTAATGATTTTGTAATCAAGGGGTGCAAAACATCAAGAACTTCAAAATTTTATCTTGAAATTAACGGCAAATTTGTATGCGATTATATTGCAGACGGATTAATTATCTCGACCCCTACAGGTTCAACAGCTTACGGACTTTCAGCAGGAGGCACCGTTCTATATCCAACCTTAGACGCACTGGTTATTGTACCGGTATGCCCGCATACACTTAACGCCAGACCTCTGGTTGTACCGGTTGACGAGATGATTACAGTAAAAACGAGCGATAAACTTCTTTCTGTTGCTGTTGACGGGTTTGAAAAGCCGGAATGCGTAAAGGAAATCTCAATTAAATCCTCAAAACAAAAAGCAATTCTTGCTTTTTTAAATGATGACAGTTTCTATTCTGTACTTAGAAACAAGCTTCACTGGGGAATATCGCCGGAATATTTAAAAGACGCCCCTGTCGTTTAAGAATTGTGAATATTTTTTATCCAATACTTCTATATGGTTTGATATCCATGTTTTTAGGAATATTGCCATATTGAAATGAAGCATAAAATGATTTTTACGAAAATCTTCCTTGAACTCTTCAATCTTTGCTATAAAAAGTTTGTGCTGTTCTTTTTGTTCTGCAAGTTCAGGATAATCATATTTTTCCAGCAGAGCCTCTTCTGTTGTCAAATGTTGTTTTGAATATGTAATTAAATCATTAATAATCTTTACAAGCGCGTTTCGGTCATCTTTATTCTCCATTACTTTGTACAAAGAATCAAGAATATTAAAAAGAAGCTTGTGCTGTTCATTCATTTTATCAACTTTTACGTCGTGTTTTATTCTATTCCATGTAAGTCCTGTCATACAATACAGTCTAGCATATATAAATAGCCCGGGTCAATTATGTCAAATATACAGGCGGTTAATATCCGGTAAATTCATATCGTTATATGATAATTTCATACAAAAAAATGAACTTTGGAATGCTCCTGTCGTTTATAATATTGATAGAGAATGAAGATTAAGTTAAAAATACTTTTTACAGCTGTCTGTATCTCGCTTACACTGCAAGTTAATGCAATACAGTCAATACAAATAGAAAAAAATGCAGCACTAACACTTAATGACTGCATTAAAATCGCATTGAACAACAGCCCTGTAGTAAAGAAATACATACTTAATCTCGACATTGCAAAATCAAGTGTCGGTGTTGCAAAATCAGCATACTTTCCATCGCTTTCTTTAGGCACAAGCTATAAACAAAACTTTGGAGAAAGAAGCCACAACTTCGGAAGCTATCAGTCGCGAACACTTCCCGGATTTGATGCTTCACTTTCTCAGCTTCTATGGAATTTCGGGAAAACAGATGCAAATATTCGTATGGAAAAGTTCAACAGAATTGCAGCCGAATTTGATTTCGATGAAACTATATTAACTACTATCTTTAATGTAAAACTCCAGTACTATGGAGTTCTTGCGGCAAGATCTCTTATGGAAGTAGAAAGGCTTAATGTTCAGATTAACGAGAGAAACTATCAGAGAACGCTTGCATATTTTGACGAGGGTATTAAATCAAAGATTGACCTTGTTAATGCAGAAGTTAACTTGAGTGATTCAAAAGTATCATTTGTAAAAGCCGAAAACACCTATAAAAATGCTATTGTAAGCCTAAATAATGCAATGTATGTTGCTTATGCACCTGAATACAGCATTCAGAATACCGAAACATTCAACCTCAGCAACCCTTATGTCCCGATGAGCCTTACAAATATTAATAACTACAAAAAGCTTCTGGCAACACCAGAAGACATCTCTGACGCTGTTTATGCGGTAAAAGCAGAAAAAAGCGATGTACTGAAAAACTACAGTTTTGAAAAATATCCTTATACGTTTGAAAAATCGGTTGAAATTGCAAAAGAAAATCGTCCGGATTTAAAAGCTCTTAACGCTTCTGTAAAAGCGATGAAGCAGTATGTTTTACTAACAAAACGCCAGTATCTTCCTGATTTAAAAGGCGGAGTTGGTTACAGTTATGCAAACAACAGATACTATGCTGACAGCGGTATGAATGTATCACTTAATTTGAGTTCTACTTTTAATATTATGCAGGTTAAAAATGAAGTTGATATTGCAAACTCACAGCTAAATTTAGCAAAAACAGAAGTTGAACTTCTAAACCAGAATTTATATTTTGATATCCAGAGTGCATACGTTGATATGATTCAGCTTGAGAAACAAATTCCGCTTCTGGAAACAAAAGTTCGGCAGACGTTGGAAAATCTTGAACTTGCAGACGGACGTTATGCAGTCGGGTTAGGTGATTACATACAACTTCAAGACGCAAGAGTTAATTACAATAATGCTCAGAGCTCTTATGTTCAGGCTGTTTATAATTATAATGTTGCACGAGCCACTCTCGAAAGAGAAATCGCCCTGCCTCAGGAAAATACTCTAACAGTAGAAGATGTTAAAGATTATCAGAAAGATTTGAAAAAAGAAGAGGCACAAATAAAAAAACAGGCTAAAGCAGCACAAAAGAAACAAAAAAATAAAAAGGATAATGTATGAAACTTAAAAATATAAAAAAGAGATACATTGCAGCTCTATTGGGGATAATAATACTTTTATTTATAGCAGCTTCTGCTGTCAGCAAGAACCGTGTAGTATACGAAACCGCAACAATAAAGCGGCGTACGATTACACAGGTCGTAGAAGCCTCCGGCACAATTAATCCGGTCAATACCGTTTCTGTAGGTTCAACCGTTTCCGGCCTGATAAGCGCAATATATGTTGATTTCAATTCAAAAGTAACAAAGGGACAGCTTCTTGCAGAGATTGACCCGAGAACTTTTCAGGCTACAGTTGATCAAAATGCTGCAAATGTTGAATCAGCCAGAGCAGATTTAGCAAACAAACAAGCGGCATACGAAATGAGTGCAAAGACTCTTAGAAGATATAGAAATCTTTATGCAAAAAGTTTTATACCAAAATCAGAACTTGATCAGGCAGAAGCAGATTATAAAGCTGACCTTGCACAGGTTAATGCTGCCAGAGCCAAAATCACCCAAACTCAGGCTCAATACAATCAGTCGCTTGTAAATTTGAATTATACCAAAATAACTGCCCCGGTAAGCGGCATGATTATTTCCAGAGAAATTGACCTCGGACAGCCGGTTGCTGCAAGTTTTCAGGCTCCGGAACTTTTTACTATTGCTCAAGATTTAGAAAAAATGCAGATAGAAGTTAACGTTTCAGAAGCTGACATCGGAGATGTTAAAGAAGGGCAGGAAGTTATTTACACACTGGATGGATATCCTAACAGCGAGTTCTATGGAAAAGTTACACAGGTTAGAATTTCACCGACCACGGTTTCTAATGTTGTTACTTATTCTGTAATCGTAACCGTTGACAACAAAGACTTAAAATTAAAGCCGGGGATGACAGCAAACGTATCAATAATTACTGCAAAAAATGAAGATGTACTAACTGTACCAAATATTGCCCTGAAATTTACTCCAAAAACAGACGGACAAAAATATAAAAATCAAGGACTATGGGTTAAAGACGGATTGAAAATATCAAGAATTAACATAACAACCGGAGCGAGCGACGACTCTTTTACAGAAGTTAGTGGAGAGGGTATTCGCGAAGGTGAAAAAATTCTAGTCGGAATCAAAGGTAAAAAAGGACAAAAACAACAAAACTTTAGACCACCAAGATTGTAGTAAGAAAAAGGGCGGTTCCGAAAATCGGTGTTATAAAAAGGCGACCCCGCCCTTTTGAAAATTATTTTTTTGTGGCCTCTTCTGCGGCATCTTTTGCTTTTTCTGCTGTATTTTCGGCTTCTTTTTCCACATTCTTCTTTTTGAATGGATTTAACTTCTTGAAGAATTCTTTTAATTTTTCTTTAAAACTTTTTGGAGTAAGCTCTTCAATTTTCTTTTCAGCAGCATCAAGCTTATTTTTTAAGTCCTGATTTTTAACAGTAAGGTCTTCGTTTTGGAGTTTTAAATCTTTAATCTTACCGCGATTTTTAGCAGCATATATTGCAGTTCCGAGAGCCGCAGCACCAAGTGCAACCATTCCAAGCATATTTGACGAAGCTTTTTTCTTTTGCTCAACTTCCGGTTCATATACCATAGGCATTGAAGAATAATCGCCATAACCTTCTACTTGATTTTGATTTTGCGGAACAGTCATTGCATAATCTACTGCGCCGGCATTTTTAATCGGATCCATATTTACCTTCTTTCATAAAATTACTGCACTTCTATATCTTTTTTAAAACAAATAATAAAATTAAATTGCCAGATAACAGTAATTTGTAACAAATTTGTTACAAATTACTTTGTTCTCTGAAAAAACTTCGCAATATCTTTATGTTCAATTATTTTAGATATAGGTCTTCCGTGCGGACAAGTAAAAGGTTTTTCACATGTTCGCCAATTTTTAATTATTTCCTGCATGCGGAAAGGACTTAAAAAAGTATTTGCCTTAACAGCAGCCTTGCACGAAGTTGTTATTAAAATCTGTTCTTCAATATTATCAATATCGCCGGAAATATGTTCCAGAATATCAGCGAGAATTTCTTTCGGCGCAACTTTAGAAATTAACTGAGGCACTTTTCTGAAAATAGCTTCTGTATCAGAAATAAAGTCAATTTCATAACCGAACTTCTCAAGCTTATCTTTATTTGCAGATAAAAGTTCTTTATCACTCGGTGAAATTTCAATAACATCAGAGATAAATAGAAGCTGGCAGTCGATATTTTTTGACTTTTTCAGTTTTTCATAAATATATCTTTCTTCTGCAATATGCTGGTCGACAATTTCCAGCCCTTCTTCACGTTCTATCAGAATATAAGTTTTTTTATACTGCCCGATAATCTGCTCTTCCTGCTCGATAGGATTTTCCTGAATAAATTTTGGCTGTTCAAAGCTCAAATTTTGCTGAGTTTCTCTCTGCGGCTTAGGAAATTCTATTACTCGTTTTGGTTCAACCGGTTTTTTGAAAACAGAAGCAATATTTTCCCCTTCTGTTACATAAATGTCCTCTGTTTTAATTTCCATTGGTCTAACAGGTTCAGCAGCGCGCTGCTGCATTTCCGGAACAGGCTGGGCAATCTGCCTTTCTGTAACTCCGGAGAGCGCCATATCAATTGATGAATAAATAAAATTAAAAATCTGATTTGGGTTTCTGTAACGTACTTCCTTCTTTGTTGGATGTACATTTACGTCAACATCCTCCGGCGGAACTTCAAGATTTAAAATAATAAATGGATATCTTGAACCGATTAAACTTTTATACGCAGTATCAATTGATTTCTGGAAAATCGGGCATTTTACCATACGTGAATTTACATACATGTAATAATCTTTTTTGCTTGCCCTTGTATAATCCGGAGTACTGACAAAACCTGAAATTTTTAAACCTGACATTTTATCAGTTTTAAAAACCTCTCTGAGATTTTTAGCTATGTCTTCGGAAAAAACTTCTTTTAATACCTGTAGTGTATCACCCTGTCCTGTAGTCTTAATAATTGTTTTGCCGTTATTTTTGAGTTCAAATGCGACATTAGTATGCACTAGAGCCAAAGATTGGATAAGCTCGTTTATATATGCAAATTCTGTTTTTTGAGATTTTAAGAACTTTAACCGTGCAGGCAGATTGTAAAATAAATCTTTGATATCCATAATCGTACCGACTGCACATCCGGTCTGTGATTTTTTAACCTCGGAATTCTCACATTCAACCTTTGTACCAAAATCAAACTCTTCTGTTCTTGTAATACAGGTTAATCTGGAAATCGAAATTATACTTGCGAGCGCTTCACCTCTAAAGCCCATTGTTTTAACATTATACAAATCCTCGCCTGATGATATCTTACTCGTCGCATGCTTTGAGAAAGCAAGAATAATATCATCAGGATGTATTCCTGAACCATTATCTGCCACACGAATATTTCTGCATTCGTTAGCTACTTCTATACTAACCTTCGTTGCACCTGCATCCACAGAGTTCTCAACAAGCTCTTTTACAACAGAATAGGGACGCTCTATAACTTCCCCCGCTGCAATTTGATTTATTACATTTTTTGATAGTTGAACAATTCTTCCCATAGCCTAATTATACAACAAAGTTTTTTTTAGATATAATAATACTAATAGGAGTATGAATTTATGCAGAAAAAGAAAAAAATTAAAGTCGCATTTCCTCACATGGGAACAATATCAATCGCATGGTCAGCAGGATTAAGAAAGATTGGTGTTGAACCATATATCCCGCCTTATACAAGCAAAAAAACTCTTTCTTACGGAACAAAAAATTCTCCGGAAGCAATATGTCTCCCTTATAAATTGATTTTAGGCAACTTTATTGAAGCGATTGAAGGCGGCGCTGATTATGTTGCTATGATTACATCTCCAGGTATCTGCAGACTTGGTGAATACGGCGGAAATATTCATACAACCCTTAAAGATTTAGGCTATAAAGCTAATTATATAGAATTATCATTATACGACGGGATTAAAGGACTGTATAATTTCTTGAAAGAAATCTCCGGTAAAAACGATCCTATTTTAATACTGCGTGCAATCAATATAACAATCAGAAAAATCTTTGCTATTGATGATTTAGACACAGCTCTTTCCTATTACAGAGCAAGAGAAATTAAGTTCGGAGAGGCTGAAAAAAACTACAAAAAAGCGTTGAGAATGATTGATAAAGCAGATTCTACACACGATTTAAAAAAAGCGTATGAGCTTGCTTTAAAAGAAATTGAAAAGACTGAAATTGATCCTGATAGAGAAGTTTTAAATGTTGATATCACCGGAGAAATTTTCCTTGTCAACGATGAATTTTCGAACCAGAATATTGAACGTGAACTCGGGAAAATGGGTGTTCAGACAAGAAGAAGCCTTACAGTAGGCAGCTTTTTAAAAGATGCGATTATACCAAAGGCTTTCAGACCGCCTGAAACACACCTTCAGAGAGCTGAACGTATGGCAAAACCTTATCTTATGAGAGATATCGGAGGCGATGCTCTGGAATGTGTTTCTGATGTTGTCTTTGCAGATGAAAAAGGCAAGGATGGAATTATACATATTTCACCGTTTACATGTATGCCGGAAATTATGTCGCAAAATATTTTCCCGACCATGAGAGAAGACCATGAGATTCCGATTTTGACTCTTATTATGGATGAACAAACCGGTAAAGCAGGCTATATAACAAGATTGGAAGCTTTTGTAGATTTAATGCGCCGTAAAAAACGTGCAAAACTCGGGAAATTGAAAACAAGAATATAGAAAAGATTTTGACTATTGTTCAAAATCAATTAAAATATTTATATGCATAAGAAGAGTTTATTAATCTTAGCTTTTATGTTTTTATTCCTGCCGGCATTCTCTGAGCCGCAGGACAATGGGGGGCATGCAGGCACACCACCGGGTTTTTATGATGATATTAATCCGGAAGACATAGAAAAAGAAGAGGCAGAACCTGCTGGCGAAGCTTATCAGACTTTTGAGGACGAAACTCCGGCTGATGAAGTAATTATCCCTCCTTCACAAAAAACAAAACCTACTAAAAATTATCCGCAAATATATAATGATTTACAGGTTCCGACATTCTCATATCTTCACGATATAGATCCGGATCAGTATTATGATATGAAAGATACATCGTGGTCAGTTTATCCGCTTTTACGGTTAATTTCACCTATATACTTTAAGAACATAACAATTGAACCAGGCTATTATCTTCTGACTCCGCGCGAGCATCAGGGAGAATGGTATATGCTGTTTAAACAAAATGGAGTCGTCAAGCATATTATCCCAGTATACGAGAGAGATTATACTCCGGAAATGTTTTATGATAAGCATATTCCGAAACCTAAACTTACAGGTGCACAGAAAATTCATATGGGATTTCTGGACTTTATAGGAAACTTAAAGAGCACCAAGAGAAAAACACCGGTTCAAACTTACCTTGAAGTAAATGACTTAGAAAACTACTTTGTTTCAATAGTCATTTACTACGGTTCGCATAAATATTCAACACTATTTAGAACTGTTAAACTCTAAACAAGAACTTTACCTGATTGTTCAATAGATTTATGTCTTGAAACAGAATATCTGGATTTGTAATCTTCATATTTGCTTACAAACTGCAAATCTTCATCCTTATTTCTGTGGTTGTATTCGTGCTTATCAAGAGTTTTGTCGTGAAGCTGAATAACACAGGTCGCAATATTTCCGCAGTGAGCAGCAATTCTTCTCAAATCATTAAGCAAGTCAGAGAACATAAAGCTGACTTCCGCAGTGCATAATCCCTCTTTAAGACGCTGAATATGACGGTTTTTAACCTTTCTGATAATCTTTTTGATTACTGCTTCCAGAGGTTCAACTTCCTGCGCAATCTGTAGATTATCTGTCTTATAAGCCTCAAATGACATCATAAAGATTTCAGACACAGCATGTACAATTACCTTAAGCTCTTCAACCGCATCAGGAGAAAGCCTCTTTTCAGACTCTTTTAACTTTTCTGCAATCTTAAGAATATAAGAAGCGTGGTCGCCAATTCTTTCATAATCCCCAATTGTCAACAGCAGTTGAGATATTTTATCATTATCTTCTTCCGAAAGCTCTTTACCTGACAGTTTTATCAAGAACGCGCCCAGTTTGTCTTCATATGTATCAATTTTAATTTCATTATTTTTTATCTGCTCGGCTTTTTTATGATGATAACTCTTAAGCATTTTAGTAGAATTGATAAAATTAAACTCAACTAAATCCGCCATTTTTGTTGTCTGGCGCACACATTCAGCAATAGCAAACGAAGGTGCAAGAAGCAGACGTTCATCAAGCAGTACATTTTTATCCTTAACCTTTTTATCCTTGATAATTCCCATAGCACATTTTTCAAGGAATTTTGTAAACGGAAATAACAGTACAGTTGTTACAATATTAAATATTGAATGAACCATTGCAATTCCAAATGGTGAAATTGTATTAGTTACAAAACTAAATTTAAATATAGCGTTTCCAAGCTGAAAAGCAGATAAGCAAATTATAACGCCAAAAACATTAAATAGGACGTGGACAGCAGCTACACGTTTAGCATTTGTATTAACTCCAATACTTGAAAGTACTGCAGAAATACAAGTACCAATATTTTGCCCCATTACAATAGGAATTGCCATTCCGTATGTCATTCCCCCAACCATAGATAGAGCCTGTAAAATACCGATAGAAGCAGCTGAACTTTGAATAACCGCCGTAACTATAGTACCAACAATAACACCCAGAATAGGATTAGCAAACGCAGTAAGAACATGCGTAAATTCCGGCATATCAGCTAAAGGCGACATTGCTTCTGTCATTACTTCCATACCAAACATTAATATTGCAAACCCGATAAGAACAGCTCCGACATTTTTTCTTTTGTTACTCTTTGCAGCCATTATCATTACAACACCTGCAAGTGCCATAATAGGTGAAAAGGATTCAGGTTTTAATAATCTTACAAAGAAATTAGAACTCTGAATCCCTGATAAACTTAAAATCCAAGCGGTAATTGTAGTACCGATATTAGATCCCATTATAACCCCGATAGCCTGAGAAAGCTTCATAATCCCCGAGTTAACAAGCCCGACCAGCATTACTGTCACTGCTGATGATGACTGGACTGCCGCCGTAACACCCGCACCAAATACTAAACTTTTTATCGGGTTGGAAGTCATCTTTTTCAAAATTCGCTCCAAACGTCCGCCGGCGATTTTTTCAAGCCCTGCCGACATAATAGTAATTCCATAAAGGAAAAATGCCAGCCCGCCGCACAATGTAAATAACGAGAATATATCCATATACTACCTTTCCAAGGGTTATCCAGCTATTCATTCTTAACCCATATATTTTCAGTGTATCAGAAAAAATTCTGTTTGAAATTATCATGTTTCAAAATGTTAAAAAATTTGAAAAAATATCCCATATTTGTTACAATTCTTAATAATACAGAATAAAAAAAGCAATTTTTTAATTGTTAAATACTTTATATATACATAAGAGATATTTAAACATTGAAAGAGGCTTTTGAGTATGACATCAGAAGAAAGAAAGAGATTTACCGTTATTACGAATAAGAACTTTGAAAACGAAACCGGCTTCAAAGAGAAACATAAATCCTATCAGACCAATCCGTTAACAGAAAAGCTGATGAAATTTACTAATAATGAAGCGGGCCCCAGGTTTGGCATAGAAGATTTGCTTAAGTGGTAGCGGTAATGCGGAATAAGGCATGTATCAAATAAAAAACAGAATATACCCCGCTTTTGACAAAACACAAAAAAGCGGGATATGTAATTTTTTAAGAGCGTTAGTGAAACAAAATTTAGATTTAAGTTGTTCAGAAATTCTAGAAAAATTTCTTGAAGACCAGAAATATTATCTTGAATTAAACGCCTCAAGGTTTCCTTTTCTTGAGAATGTTATTGATGACAGCGATTTTCTGAAAGATACTGAAGATTACATTAAAGAGTGTATCAAGTATTATGAATACAAAGAAAAACAGCGCCCAATAATTGAGGCGAACAAAGAATTTGAGAGAAAGAAGCGCAAATTTTTGCAGGAAGTTAAAATGTCCAGAGAAGAACCTACAAAAAAACAGCTTTACTATTATGACAGATTGTGCAAAAAATATTCTATAGAAAAAAAAGATGTAAAAGAATTATCCAAACTTGATTTGCGAAATGAGATTGAGAGAATATTAGATGAACATTCAAACGATTACAAAAATGTTGACTGACGCCGGAATTGAACCAAATGAGGCAAAAATAGAAGTAAAAATGCTTCTTGAACATTTCTGCAAATACACGGAAAAAGACCGCTTAATGGGACTAGAGCCCGAAAATATAGAAATCGTTGAAGCAAAAGTGCAGGAAAGAATTAAAACCAGAATGCCTGTCCAATATCTTATTGGCGAAGCTTATTTTATGGGAGAATTTTTCAAGGTTACACCTGATGTTCTTATACCTCGTGATGAAACAGAAATCCTTGTAAGAAGAGCAATAGAATTTATAATAAAAAAAGACTTTAAGCATGTACTCGACATTGGCACCGGCTCTGGATGTATTGCCTGCACAATAGCAAAAAATACAGATGCAACGGTTCTGGGAGTAGATATTTCATCGGACGCACTGAGAGTTGCACTAGATAATGTTACAAAGCTGGGAATAAACAACAGAGCTGTTTTCAGAAAATCAAACCTGTTTGAAAAAGTTCGAGCAGAAGAAAAGTTTGATATGATAATCTCAAATCCGCCTTATATCCCTGCTGATTACGAGTTTGAGCCGGAAGTTTTGCATGAGCCGAAACTTGCCCTGATTGCAGAAGAAAACGGGCTTGAATTTTACAGAAAAATCACAGAACAAGCTCCGGAATTTTTAAAACCGGATGGGATTTTAATGTTTGAATTAGGAATCGGAGAAGCAGAACTGGTAAAAGCGTTTATGGAAAAAGATTTTGAAGATATAAAAATAGAAAAAGATTTAGCCGGTATTGAAAGAATAATTTACGGCAAAAAGTTGTAATTTTTTATTTCTGCTGAGAAGAAGTATCCTCCAAAAAAGAGAAGCCATCTCCTAAATACTCCTCTGTTAAGCGGATTAATTCGCTCGGTTTAATCTCAAGTCCCTCTGCTATTCGCCAAATTGTTGACAACTGCGGGTCTTTAATTCCATTCTCTAAGTCAGCCCAAAGTGATTTTCCCATTCCTATTTCATCAGCACTCTTGGTTATAGATTTTTTCCTATATTTCTTGACAACATGCGCAATTGCAAATTGCAATTCTCGTTTTCTTTCTTGCATGATTTATATTATTGTTCTAATATTATGACAGGTTGTCATAATATTAGAACAGGAGGAAAATGCGTTTTCATTTTAGTATAAATATAGATATTGATAGTCATGATATCTATACCAGAATTAAGCACATTGACTTATTATTTAAATTTCCCCAAGAAAAACTTTATGAAAAATATAATCATAAATACATTATTATACCTTTTGGAGAGAATTGTTTTCCCAGAACTTTGACCAGCATAAACGGAATAAAACCATATAGAAAAGAGGGCGAATTAACTTGTCCTTTTGATCAAGTATGTTCCTGTCTTACGGATAACGTTGATTTACTTGTGAATAATTTTGACGGCTTTTTTGATAATCTTGAATTATATAAAAATGAAGGAACTAAAAATTATTACTATAAGAATATAAAATATAATATTTCGTTTATACATGAAGAAAATCCTTCTTTGGAAGAATTTAAAGCTTTATACAAAAAACGGATAGAAAATTTCTACAGCTATTTAAACGCAAATGATAAATATGTATTTTTTGCTATTTATACTTCTAGTTATCCTAAAAAAGAAGTTGTAGAACAATTCGTAAATAAAATCAAAGAATACAGGAAAGACTTTTGTATAATTATTTTTAATGCAACTTCGTGGAGGGTTAAATGGGAACTTGAACACGTTCAAGTTGTAAATATGGGATACAATAAAAGGCTTAACAAAATGGGAAGCACATGGGTGCCTCAATTAAAAGGATTAACCAATATTAATGCCAGAATTGTAAACAATAAATATGGTTCACACCTCTTGGAAATCATCAATAATAAAATGAAAACCTATTTTAAAACAAAGTGATTAAGAATAATTCTTAATCACTTTGTTATCATATCACTAGTAATTCAAATAATGCCTTAGCATAATCATTACCGCAATTGCAACTGCCATAAAAATCAGCGTACTCATAAATCCGGAGCCGTGCGCTTCCTTAAGAGAATTTTTTTCTTCGTCCATTCTCTACCTCCTTAAGCAGTCTGTTTCTTACCTGCAGCTGCCATAGCGCAGGCAATAGCAAGTGCAATTTCTTCATTATTATCACTCTTCTGCACAGGTTTCTTTTCTACAGGGATTTCTTCAGGGAAGAACTTATTTAAAACCTGCAGAACTTTTCCATTCAAATGCATTGCAAAAATCATGATACTAAGGAATACAAAAACTGTTCCCATACCAATAATCATTACAATAAAGCCGTCTTCTAATAACGCTAAATCCATAATATTCTCCTTTTTGTATTAAATTTTGTACATCGTTTTGTTTAAGTCTGCACAAAATTACGGAGCTCTGATTAAAATTTCAGATTTTAAACAGGTTGATAAATTATGAATGTTTCCCCCGGCTATTTCGGGGTTGTTATCTAAATAAATATTATCAGCATTCTGGTTTGAATAAGTACCCAAAAATCTGCCCTGAGAGAATTGCTGATTTCCGTCTCCTTCTTGAGAAAAGATTTCCAGCCCGCGCATCGTTTCAGAGGTAAGTACAATATTTTCATGATGATTTTGGATATAATTTTCAGACGTGAAAATATCAGCGGGAACATTGTTGGCAAACGAACCCTGAAAAAAAATAAAACACAAAAATATAAATAATGTTTTTAAAAATATCTTCACGTTAAATATTTTACTACAAAATTTTTTGGTCAGGCTATTATCCCTCTATCCACTGTTATTACTATACATGTCACCCTTGAAAAAATAATTGTTAATAGTACAATTAAAGTAAGAGTATTAATTATAGAGAAAGGTCGGAGAATGCTTAAATTAAATTTCAGAAACACTGATTCGATGATTATCGGCGAAGAAAACGGATTAAACTTAAGCGTGGAGTTTGAAAATTATAAAGATACAATCTCCAATATAATAAAAAGTTTAAACCAGAGAAAAGATAAACCGGGTCAGTGGCTTCAATGGATGAATTTAGGCTATAATGAAGAAACCGTATGGTATGTTAAAGAATTTGCCTCAATGGTCGAAAACCGCTTTGAAAACATTCTTGTACTCGGCATAGGCGGTTCCGCACTCGGCGGTCTTGCAGTTACCGAAGCTCTGCTTAAACCATACTGGAATCTACTTACTCCTGAACAGAGAAACGGACTCCCGAGAATTTTCTTTTTAGATAATATCGACCCTGACTCTATGAATGGACTTTTAGATATACTTGATTTGAAAAAAACCCTGGTAAATGTAATCACAAAATCAGGTTCAACTGCTGAAACAATGTCGCAGTACATGATTATAAAAGACCGTCTTGAAAAAGAACTCGGCGATGATTACAGAAGAAATATTGTTGCAACCACTGACAAGAAAGTTGGCGTATTAAGGCAGCTTGCAGATCAGGAAGGATATAAGACTTTTGTTGTACCTGATGATGTTGGCGGAAGATTTTCAGTATTCTCAGCTGTAGGCCTAGTACCATTTGCACTTGTAGGACTTGATATCGACCAGATTATGAACGGTATTAAGGATATGGATCTTGCATTAAAGAATACTGATATAAACCAGAATATTGCTGCTCAGGGAGCTTTGATACAATATCTTCTTGATACTAAAAAGGGTAAAAATCTCTCTGTTATGATGCCTTATTCAAGCAGATTAAAATATGTTTCCGACTGGTACGTACAATTATGGGCAGAATCCCTCGGTAAAGAAGTTAACAATAACGGGGATAAAGTAAATGTGGGTCCTACCCCGATTAAAGCACTCGGAGCAACTGACCAGCACTCACAGATTCAGCTGTACAATGAAGGACCAAATAATAAAGTTATTACATTTATAAGAGTAGAAAATTTTGCCACAACATTGGAAATTCCACGTATTTTTGAATACACAGGTATTGGATATCTCGGCGGAAAAACAATTAATGATTTAATTAATGCTGAAGCAGATTCAACAAGAGTGGCACTTGCAGATTATTCACGCCCTACAATGACACTTTCTATTGAAAAAATTGATGAATACAATGTTGCTCAACTGCTTTACATGCTAGAAGTTCAGACTGCTATTGCCGGGGAACTTTATAACATAAATACTTTTAACCAGCCTGGAGTTGAACAGGCTAAGAATTATACTTATGCACTAATGGGAAGAGCTGGTTACGAAGAGTCTGCACACACACTTCAGGAAAAAATGGCAAGCGTGTAATCTAAAAAAAGAATAAAGCAACCCGTAAGCCGTGTTCTGTTTTTTCTACTTCATAAGTATACTTGATAATCATCTATCTGGTCTCAGGATTACTCCAGAGCTCAAGCGATTTTTGAAACGAGGCGGACACCTCATAATGTTTCGTTCATCTTGCATCCAACCGGGGTTTAGCTAGCCAATACCTTCCGATATTGCTGGTGAAGCTCTTAACTCACCGTTGCACCCTCGCTGCTGCATAAAGCAGTTAGCAGTATATTTTCTGTGCCACTTTCCGCCAGCTCACGCTGCCCGGAGTTTCTCCGGCGGTCTGTCCTCGGATGCACGGACTTTCCTCACCCGTTTTGTAAGACAAATGTCTTCTTAGGCGCGATTATCCGGCTGCTTTATTCCTTCTGAATTATAACACAATTTTTCAATATCCAAAACCGTTTTTAATTTTAAAGCATAAATATCGGGCCTCTGGAGCAAAGCGAGCTTTACAGCGTCTTTCTCAGTAGTTATAATATTACCTTCTATTGAAGAAATATCGTCAGCCGCATACTGATGATGGTCATCAAAAGTTACAGTCTGCACTACATCATAGTCTTTTAAAAACTGATAAAACTGCTCCGGCTGGCCAATTGCAGAAAGAGCAGTAACTTTCGTACCTCTGGGAAGATGCTCTCCCGTTATAATATTGTAAGCATAATCCGGTTCGACTTTTGCAACAAAAGTACTTATTCCCTGCTTCTTTTCCATTATCCGTGCAAGTTTTTCTGCTCTGGAGTGGTCAACATTTTTACTAACAATTACAAGTCTGTGCACCCGTTTAAAACCTTCCATACCTTCTCTCAAAGGCCCTGCTGGAAGAAGATTTTCATTACCAAACATTTTTTCAGAATCAACAAGAACTATATCTAAATCTCTAGCCATTCTCCTGTGCTGAAAGCCGTCGTCAAGGATTATTTTTGTCACGCCAAGCTCGCTTATCGCATACTCTGCAGCCTTCACCCTATCTGCACACGTTAAAACCGCACACATATTAAGGTTAACAGCAAGCCAGTATGGTTCATCTCCTGCCATATCAGCTTTGTAATAAAGATTAATACCGTCAGAAATTACATTGACTTTTTTATTGTTTAATTTACCGCCGTATCCGCGCGAAATTATTGCAACTCGCTCGCCTTTTTCTACAAAATAACGTGCAAGCTCAGCTACCACAGGAGTTTTCCCCACCCCTCCGGTCGTCAAATTACCGATAGAAATCACAAAAGCATTTACGCTCTTAGGCTTTAAAATATTCTTATCATAAAGAAAATTCTTAAAACCGCTTCCGAGACCGTAGAACAAAGAAGCAAATCTCAAAATATTGAAAAACATCCCGTGTGCGTTCTTATCATAATGTAATTTTGTAATTCGTGTTTTTAAGTTCATTTACTGAGCCTCAACCATACGCTTGAATTTTTCAAAATCCTCCAGCGTATCAATTCCGACAGGAATATTATCCACAACCGCAACCTTTATTTTCATACCGTTTTGAAGAGCACGCAGCTGTTCTAAGCTTTCTGACTGCTCATAAGTAGTCTGAGAAAGTTTTGTCATTTTAAACAATGCTTCACGCTTGTAGCCGTATATTCCTAAATGACCGTAAATCTTTGATTTTCCGGCATTTCGTTCGTAAGGGATTTTAGAACGCGAAAAATACATTGCATAGTTATTCACATCAAAAACACATTTTACAAGATTAGGATTTTGTGCTTCTTCTTCGTCTTTAATCTCTCTCAAAAGAGTTGAAATATCAGCATTCTCATCCTCTAGAACACCCTTTATTACAAGTTCAATATTAGCTTGCTCAATTAAAGGTTCATCACCTTGAAGATTAATTATATAGGCGATTTCTGGATGTCTTTCTGCTACTTCTGCAATCCTGTCGCTTCCGCTTTTATGTTCAGTCGAAGTCATTTCGACTTCTGCGCCAAAATCTTTGCATACATTAAAAATTCTTTCATCATCCGTTGCAATAATAACCCTGTCAACAAGCGGACATTTTGAAGCTTTTTCCCAAACCCACTGTATTATAGGCTTATTATTTGCTCTCAAAAGCGGCTTTCCTTCCAGTCTTGAAGATCCGTATCTTGCAGGTATAATTATTGCTGTTTGTTTCATCTATATCTCCCTATTTTGTCGCATTAATAAACACGGCATTTGTTTTTAAACTTATTTCCCGTCCGGTTAGATAATTCTGCACATCCTGCATAAATTTCTCTACTGTCGGCTCATCAAAATATTTCAAATATCTCTCTTTCGTCGAAGGCTGGTTTGGTGAAGGCGGATTAATAAACCATTCTCTAACCATATTGGGCTGTACAACGTATCTTGAACGAACTTCTTGAAGTTTAACTTCCGGCACAGAAAAACCGGCGATTTCCAAATTAGTTTCTAATGTGTGTTCATCAAAATTACACAGAGAATCAAGCGGATTTTCCATAATTTCATTTTCTACCTGCTTAAAATCTTCATATTTTTCAATATACATCGGATCAAGAATTTCCCAGTACCGCGTATTCGAACGTATTATTGGTTCAAAAGCGCACAATTTGCCGCCCGGTTTTAGAACTCTGTATATTTCATTTATAGCTGGCTGCTTATTTACAACATGTACAAGAACTGATCTCATAAGTGCCTTGTGAACAGAACTTTCCGGAAGTGCAATATGCTCTACCGGACACTTTAGAAGTTCATAACCGCTTTTTACTCCGGCTTCATCCAGAATTTTTTTACAGTCATCCAGACAATCCTGAAACATATCTGAAAATATTACTCTGCCGCTGCAATTCTGCTGTTCAAGAGCTTTAAAGGCCAGCAGACCTGTGCCTGTTCCAATATCAAGCACAACATCATATGGTTTAATCTCTGCATAAACTAAAATAACATCTCTTACAGCTTCCAGCCAGCGCATAGTCTGCTCCTGCATCTCAGGTGTCTGACCCGCAAACCGGTTCTGCTTAAGCCACTGTGTCCAGTTCTTACAAATATCGCTCATCTATTTTCCCTTCCATCAGGCTGCCAGATGAACTTATTATATAATACTTTACAAAACTTATCAATCTTATTTCATAATAGTTTTGACAAGCTCTTTGAAGAAATCAAATCCTTCTTTGATATGCGGTTTAGCTTTTTCATACAAATTGTTTACATCTTCAAACTTGATACCCTTACCGCTATATTTTCCTGTTCCGCTTACAATTTTATCTCCTTTTGTTACAAGAGCCTCTATGTAATTATCCCCGACAGTGAATCTTAATGTATTGCCGTCTTTCAAAGGAGCGGTAATTTGTTTTGCATTCTTCATAATATTTGCTTTACAAACCACTGGAGAAATAGAGTTTACGTTCATATATATACCAACCTTTCTAAACATATAAAAACACGTAAAAAACTTTTTTGCCATTAAAAAAGCTTCCCCGTTTGAGGAAGCTTTTTTAGTTTTATTAACTTAGCTTAAACTGCATAAACACTAACTTGTTTTCTATCGCGTCTATGAGCTTCAAACTTCACTTGCCCGTCAATTAGAGCAAACAAAGTATCATCTGAACCGATACCTACATTGTTACCAGGGTGAACTTTTGTTCCTCTCTGACGAACAAGAATATTACCGGCTTTTACAATTTCTCCACCGAACTTTTTAACGCCTAATCGTTTCGCTTCTGAATCGCGGCCGTTACGGGTGGAACCCATACCTTTCTTATGTGCCATTTTTATATCTCCTTTTTTTTATAACCTTTGGTCGGTTGACATCGATAAAACTACCAATTTGTATTTGAGACTACCTGTCAACCTCTGCTACGCCACGCCCAACTGAGAGGGCTAGGGGGGATTATGCTTCTGCCCCTTCATTTACCCCTTCTGCTTTAGCTTTAGAAGCAGTAGTTCTGATTTTGTTAATCATAACTCTTGCAAAACCTTGTCTGTGGCCTTGTTTTTTTCTGTAGCCTTTTTTAGGTCTTTGTTTGAAAACGATAATCTTCTTAGCACGGTCAGTTTTTAGAATAGTGCCTTCAACCTTAGCATTAGCAACATATGGCTGACCAACTTTTGATTTTTTACCGTTAACAATCATAACGACTTTATCAAAAACGATTTTAGCGTCTTTTTCTTCACCAAGTAATTCAACGTCAACATAACGTCCTTCTTCAACCTGGTATTGTTTACCGCCTGTTTCGACTATTGCGTACATTGTTTTTCCTTTCTTTTTGAGGGATTGTAGAACCTTTAAGGGCTCATTTGAATACAATCAACCTATCTAATACTATTTATATTACTACATGTACCACAAGCCTTGAGAGAGTGTCAAGAGGTGTGTTAACAATTCAAAACATCACCTGTACATACTTCTTGAACATTAAAAAACTTCGACATTATTATTTTGGATTTCAAGTCGCAGCAATGGCAGGGATAAAGCGGGTATTCAGGATTTACACCGGATTTCAGCATTAAACTGCAAATTTCTTCCAGCTCTTCTTCTGATTTTTTTAGAAAATGAAATCCCCCTAAAACGCCGAGAATTCTTTCATCTCTGCACACTTGTTTCGCATAATTAATAATATTAATTATGCCGCTGTGCGAACATCCTGTTATTATAAAAATACCTTCATTTGTTTTATGCACAAGCGCAGTATCATCAATATCCGCAGATTTATTTTCAGGAATTTCTCCGAGAAAAACAAATTCATTATTCAGCCAGAACGGCCTGTTTGTTAAATTAAGCCGGTATTTTCGCCCTAGTTCCTCTTCGGAAATCGGACATCCGTAATGAATTTTGTTTTCATCAATTTTGGTATCAAATATATTCGGATGTGCTATAAGAGGAACCCCGCGCAGTTCAAAATATGTCAGTCCTCTTGTATGATCATTATGTCCGTGGGATATTACTATATCAGTAATATCTCCCAAATCCAGCCCGAGCGTTTCTGCATTTTTTATAAACACATCTGAATATCCTGTATCAAAAAGAATTTTCTTGTCTTTAGCTTCTATCAAAAGACTCAATCCCGGTTCAGAGAGCAGGTAATTATCAATTCGTGAATTATTTTCAGTTAAAACAGTTATTTTCATTAACCCATCACCAATTCTTTGACTTCTTTGCGTTTAACTTTTCTTGTAGTAGTACGCGGAAGTGCATCTTTACTTATAATAACATTTGTCGGACGTTTATATGCAGTAAGCCTTAGAGAGAGTGTTTTTATATCAGCCCTGATAATTTTTTCCACCTCTTCATCTGAATGGCATTCATATAGATTTTCTTTTGGGACTGCAACAACTACAACCTCTTCGGTTCCATCCTTAGCTCCAAAACTTCTAGATGAGCCGAAAACGCATACTTCTGAAAGATAATTACTTTTTTCAAGCACAGCTTCAACTTCTTCCGGAAAAACTTTTTTTCCGCCAGACAAGACAATCATATTCTTAATTCTTCCTGTAATATAAATATGGCCGTCCTTATCAATTTTGGCTATATCACCGGTATGAAGCCAGCCGTCAGGTTCAACGACCTGAGATGTCAACTCCGGCTGGTTATGATAACCTTTCATTACAGATGGGCCGCGAAGCTGAAGTTCACCTGTTTCACTATCAATTCTTGTTTCATAATTTCTTAGCGGCCGCCCTACTGACGACAGTACACTGCGTTTGTCTGTATTGACAGAAACAACAGGACTTGTTTCCGAAAGTCCGTAACCTTGATAAACTTTTATACCGATTCTTTCAAAAAATCTTCCGACTGGTATATCAAGGGGCGCACCGCCTGAAATACAGCCGATAAATTTCCCGCCAAACTTATCATGAATTTTCTTAAACATTAGTTTCTTCAAGCAGTAAAAAGGAACAAACTTCGCAGAGTGGTACATCAGCTTAAACATAGACTGAGTAAAGAGCGAAGAACTTTTTAATTCATTTTCTATTGCCGACTTCAAAAGCTTTAGAAAAGCCGGAACAACAATCATGAATTCTACCTGCTTTTCACGCATTACACTCAAAATATCTTTCGGCTTAAGACTCTGAGTGTAATAAACAGAGAAACCAAAGTTTAAAAATGTTGAAAACCCTACTGTCATCTCAAAGAGATGATTCATTGGCAGTATTGAAAGTGTGGTTATCTTTCTATGCGGAAGAATTTCATCAAGCGCGATTTTCAAATCTTCAAGCTGTGCCGTAATATTTCTAAATGATATCTCAACACCTTTTGGAGCACCGGTTGTGCCGGAGGTATAAATAATAAACGCTGTTGATTTTGAACTCCTGTGACGCCATTTGGCATTATAACAATCCGGAAGTTCATAAATATTTTTTATCCCGTCGTTGTAGGAATGTTCATCCATAACTATGACATGCTTTATTGATGAAATTTCTTGTTTCAAAGCTAAAGCAGTATCTAAATAGTGCTGAGAAACCATAATTACAGATGGTTCGCAGTCCAGCATAATTGATTTCAGCTCATATTTTGTAAGCTTGACGTCTAAAGGCACCGTTACCATGCCGGAAAGCACTGAAGCAAAGACACATACGCCGTATTCCGGTTTTGATTCGGACAAAATGGCAAGACGCTCTCCTTTTTTAACTCCCAGCTCTTCTATCAAAAAACTTGCAAGTTTTCTTGATAAAAGCCCTATTCCTTTATAAGTAAGCTCTTTCCACCCGAAAGAACTTTTCATACCAAGTGCAATTCTATCTTCATAATCACAGGTTTTATCCTGAAGAAGAGTTAAAATATTACGACTTCTCAATTTCATTATAATACTCCCACACTGTTTATATTTTATTATTTTTTAAGCACATTGTCAAAGTTTTGCGGCTTCTTCTTATGCGGGATATCCAGTTTTGGATTGTGGTCGGCAATATCTGCTAAAAAGGTAGAGATAAAAGGTATGAGCATATAATAAACACATCCGACCAGAATGATTGGTTTTGCTATCTTAATTCCTTCGACCTGCTTGTCAAGATTAGGGTCAAGTTTATTTGCCTCTTTAAATTTTTGGATAAACTTTTCTGTAGGATTTTTGGTCAAACCATCCAGAATATAGCTGCTTGTAATACTTAGAGTTGTTGAAATTCCTGCATTATATATCACAGCTTTTTTACGCTTTTCTTCAATTTTATCGCTTCTGTTTGTTTCATGGATAAAGGTAGCTGTAGTAAGCGCATCAGTCGCAGCAATAATGTGCATAGGGAAGTTAGAGTCCTTATATCTGTCCGAAAACTTCTGCATTCCTTTGTTGTCAAGAAATTTTCCTATTCCATGTGCAAGTTTATCATTTCCTTTCCCTTTAAAACTCAGATTTTCCGGTTTCTTTTCATTTTTCTGGTTGAATATATAGCGCATAACATACGGCATGCCTGCACAGGTTAAAATTGCTTTGGGCGCAGCAACAATAAGACCCAGCCCTAATTTAAACAGCTGAGTCGCAAGTGTATAGCTTTTTGATTGATACAGTTTTTCACTGCCTTTCTTAAAATTATTTATCGTTTCCGGCTTTAAAAACCTCTGCGGCTGCTCGTCTATTTTGATCATCGCGTTAACAAACGGCGTCGAAACCAACAGCGTAAGAAAATATCCTGCCGCGCTTGATGCAAGCGACTTTGCACAGGCAACTTTTTTGTTTTCTTTATCCGTATGAGGTGCAAGTGCAATTGCTGCTGGGCGAGCCAGCATTGAAAGAGCCAAGATTGTTGTTGCTGAAAACATAGCACCATCCTGTGCTGCGAACTCCAACCCTTTTTTCAGTGCTTTATTAGTATAAATACTTTTGAATGAGATATCCCTGTTTGAATTTACTTTCATCTATTTTTATTAGATAACATAAATATGAAAAATATGAAACAGAGCTTTAAAATTCTCAGTCTGATTTATCTTATATTGATAGTGTGTGCTGTTATTTTTAAAGACAGCCCTGCAGCTGTAATCTCTGCTGTATTTGGAATTACATACACTTTTCTCGCAGGCAAAGGAAATCCTGTGTGTTATCTTTTTGGAGTAACCGGTTCCGGATTTTACAGTTATTTAGCTTTTCATAATGCTTTGTGGGGAAATTTAGTCTTATACCTCGGGTATTATGTACCTATGCAGATTTTAGGTTTCTTCAGGTGGAAAAAACACCTCAAAGATGGAGAAAACGAAATTATTAAAATCTCGCTCTCTGCAAAAGAAAGATTTTTAACATTTATAATAACCGTAATTTTTACCCTGATTGCAATTTATCTGCTATATTTTCTGCATGACAAAAATCCAATAATAGATGGGATTACGACTGTTTTCTCTATTACAGGAATGTATCTTACTGTTAGACGTGCAATAGAACAATGGCAGGTTTGGATGGTTGTTAACGGACTGAGTGCAATTATGTGGGCAATAATCGCATTCAGCGGAGAAAAAGTTTATTCTACAGTAATTATGTGGACTGTGTATTTTATACTTGCAATTTATTTCTATTTTGAATGGAAAAAAGAAGTTGACTCATATTTTTTTCCATTCTAATATTGTTTATGTGTGTGAATAAAGGAGTACTATCCTGTGAAAATTTCTATTAACAGCACCCCGTTTTTGGGTGCAAAAAATGTGTTTATCCTCGATGGCGGAGGTCATGGATGCAGTATGGAGCATTTTGCAAGAGCTATATTTAAAAATACCGATGCTAATGTTAAGTTTCAAAGAGTTAATGTTAATGAAAATCTTTATGATGTAAAAATTATGGACAGTCTGGAAAAAACGCTCAAAGAACTTTCAGACGATATAAAGCCCGGAGATTTCACAATAATCCCTGCACTCGCGTTAGCATCGCTGAGAAAATTAAAAAGAGGGATAGCAGATATTTTAAATATAAATGAAACCCTTACGCCACAAAATTTAAACTCTAAAAAGAGTCTTTTACTGAATATGCTGGAAAAAATTTATAAAAACAAATCAAAATATGAAAAGGAACTTGAATACCTTGACCAGAATTCTCAGGAGTACGGGTTTCTGTGGGGAGTTATAAAGCAGATTAATACTTTAACCGGAAAAGGCGTTAATATGTATATTCCTACCGGACATCCGGTTGACTATACAATAAAAGATTTAGCCGAAAAAAGAGGACAGAAACCGGATTTATACAGATACATATCAACAGGAAATGATGAAGAAGGAAAGGTAAAACGTATTCTTGACGAGGTCAAAAACAGCGGTTCTTACAATTTGAACCTTCTTGCTCTTTCTGATGCGCACATAGTTAATATAGAAGGACTACACAAAAAAGATTACATATTCAGTGCGTACGATTCACTGGCTAATGATTCGGAAAGAGGTGTTTACAATTTTTATCCGGTAAGAAACAACAGCGGTGAAGTCAAAGGTTACAGTTTTCAGGACAGAAATACTGTAGAATATACTTATGACGAGTACGGCGGAAACAAGGATATTGCCGATTTGCTTAAATTTACCGGTCTTAAGATAAATGATTTTCTTGCAGATGCAAAAGAACATTTGAAGCTTAAAAAGCTTGTACAGCAAAACAAAGATACTAATGTGTGCAGTGATAAGCTGTATAAATTAAACGAAGTATATGAAGAACCTGAAATCCGCAAAAATAAATTAGATTATATGGGCGGTTTTACAACTCGAAAACGTAATCTGGTTTTTGATGTTAACAATCAGGGTGAAATAATGTTTCAGAAATGCAATTGCGAAGGTTCTTCGCGTCCTTCTGTTGTTTCGATGTGGGGAAGCTGTTTTGCAGCAATTAAGGCTGCTAAACGCGACTTTCTGTCTGGTTCGGAAAATACCTGACGGAATGTATAATGTCGCTTTGTATAATCTTTGTAAACTCCGGGCTTCCGCTGCTTGATGCATGAATATGATTTATCGGAATATTTGATATTTCATAATTTATTCTATTTTTCTGTTTTTGTTTTTTCAGGATATAATTGTCACCGCATATTATTTTCAAATCTTCCGGAATATTATGCCAGCAATGTTTTTTACCAAAAATTGCAATTCCCCAGTCGCCGGTGTTCATATATTTATCCATTTGAGAAAAAACAGGACCATCTTTTTCTTTTCTTTCCGGAATATCAATATCATTAACATAATAAAACTGATTTATAGATGCCGGAGAAATACCGATTAAACCGGTATCAGGCAGATAAAACACAGAAGAATTAACAATAAGGCTGCAAAAATCATAACACGGAAGCATATCGTCATTAAGAAGCAGAAAATTTTTATTCCTTATCATAGAAATTCCAAGATTCCAGCTACGATTAACATACAAATTTACCAGAGGTGAATAAATCTTTACCTTCCCGCTCTCAAATTCCAGAGGCGATTCTGCACGGTTATTTATTATCAATATTTCAGTAACGCTTTCATCTTTATCAAGCAGCCCAACCAGCTTCTCCAACACCATTGGCTTCTTCTGAATTGTAGGTATGATTACTGATAATTCGTTTCCCATAGACTTTCCTTCCTTATTCTTTATGCCGGTAAAAAAGTAAAAAACTTCTACATTGTCAACGAAAATTGCTTTATTGTAGTGTTTCAATATCCGTCAATAAACGCTATCCTTATTTTATGGGAAACTTAAGCAAAAAAGTCGGCAGACGCATAAAACAGTTAAGGGAGAGTTTAAAAATTAAACAGTTTGAACTTGCTGAAATGCTTGATATGGAGCCTTCTAATCTTACGCGTATCGAAAGCGGTTATCAGATGCCAAAAGAAGAAAATCTGGTAAAAATTGCCGGCATTCTGGGTGTAAAAGAAAAAGATTTGTTTGATTTCGGAGAAGAGCAGAACAAAGAGGAATTAATACAGAAGATTAATTCCCTTCTTGAACAATGTGATAAACCTGAACTTGAATATATTTATAACTCAATCAGGCAGCTAAGAATTATTACCGGTTAAATAGGCAAGAACTTCATCCACATGGCCTTTTACCTTAACGTTTCTCCACTCTTTTTCAATATTTCCGTCTTTATCAAGGACAAAAGTTGAACGTTCAATCCCCATATATTTTCTACCGTACATAGATTTTTCTTTCCAGACTCCGAACTGTTCGGCAAGCTGATGTTCTGTATCTGAAAGCAGTATGAAATTCAAATCATGATTTTCTTTAAATTTCTTATGGCTTTTTATACTGTCAGGACTTACACCGATAACAACCGCTGCAGAAATCAGGCGGTTAACATTATCTCTAAAATCGCAGGCTTCCTGCGTACAGCCTGAAGTGTTATCTTTCGGATAAAAATACAGTACAACTCTGTCGCCTTTAAATCCTGAAAGTTCATATTCTCTTTCTTCGCCCTCTGCGCTTAATCCAGCAAGTTTTATTTCTGACATAATGTCCCTCCTTTAAGATAAACTATATACTATTATAAATAAAATTTTTTCATTTATAATAATTGATGAGGCTAGTCGAAATGATTAATGATCTAACAAAGGGAGCACCATTAAAATTAATGCTTTTATTCTCGATACCTTTGCTTATCGGGAACATATTTCAGCAGTTTTATAATATCGCCGACATAATTATCGTAGGGCGTACGCTCGGCATGACTGCACTGGCTTCCGTTGGTGCGGTTTCTCCTCTATTCTTCCTTATTATGTTTATTATTGTCGGTATGACAAACGGGTTTGCTGTTATCACCGGCCAAAGGTTCGGCGCAAAGGATTATGAAGGCGTCAGACGCTCTGTAACAATGTCAACAATATTGAGTACTGTCTTCACTATTACCTTTACAATAATCTGCGCAGCAGCAATGCACCACATTCTTTTCTTGATGAATGTCCCTCAGGAGATTTACAAAGATGCATATTACTACATACAGATTGTTGTTATAGGTTTGATTGTAGCAAACTTTTATAACCTTCTTGCCAGTATAATAAGAGCCCTCGGGGATAGTATGACACCTCTATACTGCCTGATTATTGCATCTGTTTTAAATATATTCCTGGCTTTATTATTTATTCTTGAATTCCATATGGGAGTGCCGGGCTCAGCTTTTGCATTAGTTCTTTCTCAAGCTTTTTCTGCTCTTTTGTGTGTCTGGTATGTAAAAAAACATTTTCCTATTCTTCATTTAAAGAAAAAAGACTGGATTATTGACTGGAAAAAAGAATTTAATTTTGCACTGGCACACCTGAAAGTCGGTATACCAATGGCCGTACAATTTGGCATTCTGGGACTGAGCCTTTTAATAATACAAAGTGTATGTAACACTTTCGGGCCTGATGTTATTGCTGCATTTACTGCAGCACTCAGAATTGAGCAGATGGCAACACTTCCTATGATTTCATTCGGAGTAGCGCTTGCAGCTTATGTAGCACAAAACTTCGGAGCCGGAAACTTTTCGCGCATTCGCTTCGGAGTAAAAAAAGCATCATTGATTAATGTAATATTGAGTATTGTAATGGCGTTTATAATGCACTTCTGGGGCGGGCATCTGGTAAGAATTTTTGTGGGATACCAGAATGAAGATATTGTAAAAATTGCACATGATTACCTTTTCAGAAGTTCTTTATTCTATTTCTTCCTTGCACAGATATTTATTTACAGAAACGCTCTTCAAGGTTTAGGCAGAGCTGTAATTCCTATGCTTGCTGCAGTCGGAGAGCTGCTTATGAGGGCGTTTGCAGCTATTTATCTGGCTGCAAAAATCGGATACTTTGGAGTATTTTATGCAGGGCCTATTGCCTGGGTAGCTGCTTCAATTGTTCTCGCAGCAGGATATTACTCCACAATTAAACAATTTATTTTAAAAACTCAGCAGAAACTGAGGAAAAACAGAAGAGTTTCTTAAAACAAAAAAATATGGTATTATAGATTAAAAGTGAGGAGTGAGTATGGAAAATAATAACAAGCCTGTTGTACATCTGATATCAAAACCGGACAACATGCTAAAAACAATATACACAGCAGCAAGAACCTGCTATAGTGCAGATACACCGTTCAATATTTATGAAAGCACGGATGATGAAGAAAAAATGCTCAAATTGATTGAACGTGTTATAGGTTCAGGACATTATTCTGTAATTGAACACATTCAGGTGACATTTGCAATCTCAAATGTTTCAAGAGCCTGCACACACCAGTTTGTAAGACACCGTCACATGTCTTTTTCACAGAAATCACAAAGATATGTTAAGGAGAAAGGACAGTTTGATTATATCATTCCGCCTACTATAGCTAGAGATGAAACTTTAAAGGCTAAATTTATCGAGTTTATGGGTGAAATATCTCAGAAATACCTTGAATTTACAGAAGCAGGAATCCCTGCAGAAGATGCAAGAGCAGTACTGCCAAATGCAGCAGCAAGCTCAATTGTTGCAAGCTTAAATTTAAGAGAAATGATACACCTTGCAAATCTAAGACTCTGCACAAGAGCACAGTATGAAATCAGAACAATGATAAAAATGATGTGCGAAGAACTGCTTAAAGAAGAGCCGTGGCTCACGCCTTACCTTGTGCCGAAATGTGAAAGACTCGGCTACTGTGATGAAGACAAATCTTGCGGAAGGAAGCCTAAACTCAGCGTATGAAAAAGCTTGCAATAACTTTATCAGTACTGTTTTTAGGTCTTGTTGCAATATATTTTTTCCTGCTAAAGCCGGAAAAATATGTTGAAGCAGATTTGTATGACGAAATTCTTGAACGCGGAACGCTAAAAGTCGGTATAAATACCGACTCCAAGCCTTTCGGATTTTTTGATGAAAACTGGGAGGTTAAAGGATATGATGCAGATTTAGCAAGATACATTGCTCAATATATCCTAAAATCACCTAATGCTGTAGAATTTTATCCGGTAACTCCGGCAAACAGAATGTTAAAAGTTTCAACCGGCGACGTAGATATGGTTATTGCTACAATGACAATAACCCCGCAAAGACGCGAAATTATTGACTTTTCAGTTCCTTATGATTTAGCAGGTCAGGCGCTTCTTGTTCGCTCAAACAGCAGAATTACATCTATTGCAGACCTTGCTGGCCAAAATGTCGGAGTTGTATTTGGAACAACAGCTGAAAAAAATATGTTAAGCCTTGCCCCTGCTGCTAATATTATAGGTTTCAGGAACTATAGAACCGCTTATACAGCTCTTAAGGACGGAAAAATTGATGCACTGACTTCGGACGATACAATCCTGAGCAGATTTGCATACGAAGATAAATCTGTAAGACTTCTGCCTAAAAGATATACTAAAGAGCCTTATGGAATCGCCTTAAGAAAAGGAAAAGGCACTAAAAGACTAAAAGAAAATATTGACTTTGCAATCAAAGATATGCAGAGAAAAAACGTTATTCTCCGTCTGCGTAGAAAATGGCTTAAATTATAGCAAAAAAATTTTTTATGCGTTTTAAAATACCAAAGGAGAAATAATTAATGAAACTTGAATTTAACATGCAGAGAATTGCCAGGAATCCTGTCGCCTCTTTTGATATTTTTTCACAAAAAGTAACCAAGAGTATAAAGCAAAAAGAAAAAGTTGATGCTTCAACATTTTCTTGCGAACTAATGGGCATAGGGGATGTCTTTGAGAAACAGGGCAAAAAACCTGTAATGAATAAAATGGCTCAAAGACTGGCTGAAACGCTTGTAAATATGGGGGACAGCAATCTCTCTGGAATTATATACAGTTTTCTGATTAAATTCAATAAAGATAACGCAAAAATTGCAGAACAAATTGCATTAAATGCTCTTGCAATTGCAAACAGACAGAAAGATTCCATTCACATTATGGCCAGATCTTATGATTTGAAAGAAATATACAAGCAGACAGAATATGGCAGCGAAAAACATTTAAAAGCACTCTATGGTGAAAAAAGGGCCCTAAAAGACATTGTAACGAATTATGACAATGTCATCAAAAAATATAGAACTGTAACAAGAGAAGCTAAGCCAAAAGAAACTTACGAATTGATGCTGTGCGACAATATATTTGAGATTATTGAAATACTAAAGAAAAAGGAGCCTAAAAGAGCTCTGGAAGAACTTAACCAGCTTCAAGAAGCAGTTTCCAGAATAAAACAGCAGGGTACTAAAGAGAAAAACCTTAGACGGATAAAAGAGCTCTCAGAAAAAATTAAGCCTTAGCCCTGAAAGCAAACTTTTTAAATAAAATATATGTAAATACTGCTGCAGAAAGAGTCGCAATAATTTGAGCAATAAAGACGTTAATATGCAGCACCTTTACAATAATCTCAAGCAAGCCGGCATTAATCATATAGCTAAATACCCACGTTGTACAGCATTTGAGATATTCTTTCATCCAGTTTCCTTTTGCTCTGAATACAAAAAATTTCTGAGTTGTAAAAGAAACCACAGATGATATAATCCATGCAAGCGCAAGTGCTATCTGGTAGGCGTGCTCGCCTAATATAATACAAAATGCAGAATAAATAAGATATGATACGCCGGCGTTAAACCCGCCGACGATCAAAAATCTTATTTTATCTGATAAATTAAACCAGTACTGTTTCATTACTAAAAATTATACTCCGGAATTACAAATGCCTCGTTGTTTGCATCTTTTTCTACAAACTGAAGATAGTAATCAAGAGCTTTTTCCTTTGAATTATCATAAAACTCGTCAGAAATAAGCTCTCTGTGGAGTTCTGTTCTTTCGCCGGAATAATTTCCAAGAACCCTTGCAAACTTCTCAATTGTTTCCAAATCCTCTCCGCCTGCGTAAGCCTTTGTTTTCGCATCGGTACCGGAAGGGCGGATTTCTACATACTTATCGGCAAACTGGAGATAAGTACCGTCACCTACAAACTTAACAGCCTTCAGATTATCAAAACTTAACTCTGCAAATGCTCCGTTTAAGACTTTCTTCACAGCTTCTAAATCTGCAATACCTTCTCTGATAGCTATTGCAAGCGAAAGGTAGAACAGGTCATTTTTGGTTCTCTGCTTTTCACCTTCTACTTTAGCCTGTTTTAATTTCTCAATATCAGGTTCTGATTCATTGTAGTATGAAATATCTTCTCTTACGTCGAACTTGGCAATGATGTTATTTTCATCAAAAATCTCAATAAGATATTCGGAAAGAGTCTTGTTATCTTCTTCTAATTTTGCAGCTAATGACGAAGCCACAATTATTGCCTCAGTAGCACTCTTTTCTCTCATTGCAATTGCTTTTCTGCCTGCAAGAGATTCAATTAAATCTTCTGAACCCATAATCATACCGCCGGATTCTTCTCCGCCAAAAATTAAACGCGGCTGAACACCCAGATTAATTGAGTTTCCAAAAACGTCATCAACAACAACTTCGCCTTCCGGATTATTTTTAATTTGAAGTTCAACTTTTTTCATAATATTGGCGATTTCTTTAAACCCGACCGGAACATTAACGACCTTAATTCCGTGTGCTTTAGCCCATTCGTCCCATGAAAGAGCAGAGGCAGTTGTTTTAATCATAAATCTTGGATGGTTTTTAAACTTACCAAGAGCTTTCAACTGTTTAACACGATAGTTCATAAGCATTAAAAACGCCTGATTTGCACTGTAAATCGTCAGAATTCTGTCTTCATCAAGCTGAATATATGAAATACCGTATTCTTCCAGCATAGGAGAATTTCCGGCCGCCTCAATCTGGCACACAGTCAGCCTGTCGTGGTCAGGGTCTGTAATAAGCACAACCGTTCCGAGCGGATAATCTGCAAGAACTTTATCATAATGCAATGATTCAATAACAGGGAAAAACTTTTCGCCATCTGGTCTTTTTGCAATCACCGTAGCATCTACCGAATAATCATAAAAAACTTTGTTGCCTTTAGGATCAGTATCATATTTCCCTATTGAGTGGAAGAAAGGATCTTCTTCAATATTATTCCACGCATACTTATCAGCAATACCGAGTTTATCAAGAACACGGCTCAAAGTTCTGTACGCACAGCCGCCCACGCTCTCAATAAACAGCTTCGACTTCATTTTCTTAACGCCTTCAAGATTCTGGGCTACCCCGGATTTAAGATATTCAACGTATAAGTCTACACCGTCATTTAATTTCGACATGACAGCATCATCAATAAGCGGGTCATTTTTCGGAGCAATCTTAATTTCATAAGATCCGTCTTTTTCCACTTTGTCAAAAATTTCCTGAATTTTGTCTACAAATTCCAGCGACTCTTCCGGTAAATACTGGCTTCCCTGAGAATTCAAGTCCTTTGTAGCGGTCTTCACCGATATACCATGGCTTGAAGTAATATATTCTCCGCCGACTAAATCCAGTTTAAACGCAAGGAAAGAAGCCAGCCATATAGGAATAGTTTTTCTTTCTTTTGGGGTAAGGATTTTAATTCCCTGAGCTGCCTGTATTCGTGCAATTGCATCGAGATACAAAGCAGAATTATATCTTACTTCGCTTCCGGCAAGCTTAACAACCTGCTTACCTTCATATTTTTCACGGGCAACAAGCGCCTTTGCTAAAGTCGCAAGTACGATTCCGACAAGATTTATAGGAAATCTTGTATCCTGAGGGAACAAAATATTCTGAGGCCCTCTAATCCCTGCAGTAGATACTTTGGCCTCCTTAGAGTAGTTGTCAAACCATTCTTTAAGGTTCAATCCTTCCGGATTTGAATCCGAATGCGGATATAAATGTTCTCTTTTAAGAGTAAAAGTAAACCCGTCTTCATTATCAAAATTCATTAAATCTAAGTTCTTTATATAATCAGGAGTTTTGTCATAAACATTCTTAAACAGTTCTCCTTCTAACTCGCAGCTTGGTTTTAATTTATACATAATCCTCTCCTATTTAAGTAAAATAATTATAACATAAATCTTTACATTTGTTACAATCTCATACATATAAAGGGTTGCAAAAAGCAGCTCCATGTTTTATAATAAATATATATAGTATATACTCAATTAAGAATATAAAAAAGGATTTTTATTATGTCAATATCGTTTAGCGGTCTGGCTTCCGGATTAGATACATCTTCATGGGTTGAAGCGCTTGTTTCAGTCAAAAAAGAAGAAGTTAAAGGGTTTGAAACAAAATTAAAAGAAATGCAAACCATAAAAACTACTTTAAACGACACAAGAAGTGCATTTTCAACACTAAGAAGTGCAATAGAAAAGCTCACTGACGCAAAATTCGGCGGCTCTTTTGACCTTTTCGGAAAAAATACTGCTACATCTTCTAACGAAGAAGTATTTACGGCAACAGCTACAAGCAGTGCTGCAAGACAAAATTATGATATCAAAGTCCAGCAGCTTGCTACTTATACAAAAGCTTTATCTAAAGATGCTGCAAGTGCAGTTGCTGATGACAGCACGAAATTGTCTAACCTTGGTATAACAGAAGGTACTTTCACTGCATACGTTAACGGTGAAAAACACGTTGTTAATATAGGCAAAAATGATACACTAGGCGATTTAAAATCACGCCTCGCTGAATTTGGAGTAAAAACAGAAGTCAGCGATACAGGTGTCTTAAAATTATCTGCACAAAATTCAGGGGATGTAGTTAATATCGGTGCGACTACAGACAGTTCAAATATATCCTCTTTAATAGGTTTGACTAAACAGGAAGACGGTTCATACGCGTCTACAAATTCTCTGTACAAAGCCTCTGTTGCTTCTAAATTAACAGCTGAAGATTCAGGTTTTAACGAACAGATTACAGAAGGTACTTTTACTATCGGTGATGCAACATTCACTATCACTAAAAATACAACTTTGTCATCATTGATTTCTGAAATCAACAGTAATGATAAAGCTCAGGCGTATGCTTACTGGGATGATGCAACAGGAAAACTTTCTATTACATCAAAACAAGAAGGCGCATCATATATTAATATTGAAGCCGGTACAAGCAACTTTACCGATGTAATGGGCTTTACAACCAGTGAATGGAATGAAGACGGTACAGTTAAGTCTTCAAAAATGTATACAGAAGCTCAAGAACTCGGCCAGAATGCGATTTTCTCTGTCAACGGGACAACGATGACTTCTACATCCAATACTGTTACTTCAGATATTTCAAGAATTGACGGTGTAACTCTTACGCTTAATCGTGCAAATACAGAAGAAGACGGCAATACAACACTTAAAGTAAGCCAGGATACATCCGGCTTAAAAGATGCTGTAAACGAATTTATTACAGCATATAACGATTGTATAGCAAAAGTTGAAGAAGTTACTGCAAGCGGTGCCGACTTACACGGTGAAACTTCATTAACAAGTCTTGAAAGAACCCTGAAAAGTTATGCTACAACTGCAAACGGCACAAACGGCGGTATTTACAAACTTCTCTCTGATATCGGTATTACAACAGCAGCACCGGATGGAGATAATCTTTCAACAGACACATATAAGCTTGAGCTTGATGAAGAAAAGTTCATGAAAGCGCTTGAAGAAAATCCTGATTCAGTACAATCACTACTTGCTGGTGAAAACGGCGTTTTGAGTATGATGGAAAACACCATTGAACAGAGTTTAAAAGCATCTGTAGGTTTCTTTGATGTTAAAACATCAACTCTTGATTCTGACATTAAGAAAATGGAACAAAAAATTACGAAGAAAAATTCTAGCATTGAAACTTATCAGGCGCAGCTTGAATCTAAATTCCAGAAGATGGAACAGGCAATTGCGTCTATGCAGCAAAATTATAGCTCCTTCTTATCATAGGAATTAGTTAGCCCATTAATGTTTGAGCAAACTTTAGCGACTCGTCCGTAACTTCGCCGCCGGCTAGTTCTGCGACGGCCTTAAGTTTAGCTTCGCCTTCCAGAATAGATATGTCAACGCTGGTTTTTCCATCCTGTGTCTTTTTGACATAAAAATGTCTGTCAGATTTTGAGGCAATGATTGCCTGATGTGTAATCATAATAATCTGCATAAATTCAGCAAGCGCCTTGACTTCATCTGCCACAGCCTGAGAAGTTTTTCCGGATATACCGGTATCAATTTCATCAAAGATAACAGTGCCTATATTGTCGCTCTGTGCAAAAATAGTCTTAATTGCAAGCATTACACGCGAAATTTCACCGCCGGATGCAACTTTTGCAAGCGGTTTCAAGCCTTCTGAAATGTTTGTCGAAATAAGAAATTCTACTTTATCAAACCCGTTTGCAGACAGTTCGCCGCGCTCAAAGTGAATTTCAAACTTAACTTTCGGGAGCTCAAGTTTTTCAAGTTTTTCAATAATAAGACCGGAAAGAACTTTTGCATAATTCTGTCTTTCTTCTGAAATCTCACCTGCAAGAAGTTCAAGCTTGCTTCTTTTCTCTATAATTTCTCTTTCCAGCTCCTCAATATTCTGCGTTGAAAATTCTATACCGTTTAGTTCCTGCCTGAGTTTTTCCCCCTGAGCCATAACACTCTCTAGAGACCCGCCGTATTTACGTTTCAATTTGTCGAGCAGAAACAGTCTTTCCTGTATTGAGTTAATTCTCTCCTCATCATTATCAAGAGAACTTGAATATTCTCTCAGGTTTGATGATAAATCTTTCAAAACTTCAATAGCTTCAATAACTTTTCCTTCCTGCTCTTCCAGTGAACTATCCATATTGGAAGCTTTTGAGAGGTTCATTTTAATCTGCATCAAAGCATCAATTATTGCGCCGTCATCACCGGAGATTGCCCAGTATGAAGCCCCTGTTAAATCTTTGAGCTTTTCAACATTTTCAAGCACTGCAAGTTCGTTGTTAAGCTCCTCATCTTCATTTGCAGATTTAATCTGCGCTTCATCAATTTCATTAACCTGAAACTTAAGAAAATCAATTTGTTCTTCAGTTTTATCAGCAGAATTTTTTAGATCTTCAAGCCTTGCCTGCATATCTTTATATACACTAAACTCTTTTCTATAGTTTTCAAGCATAGTACCGCAGGTATTTTTAGCATACGCATCCAGCAGAATTATATGGTATTTCGGCTGTAAGAATGAGTAAGTCTGGTGCTGTGAATGTACGTCGATAAACAGCTCGCGGAAATGCCGCATAAATTCCTGATTAACCAGACACCCGTTAACTCTTGAACGAGAACCGGTTTTGGTAATCTCTCTTGATAGAACAATCTCGCATCCGCAGTTATCAATACCGTTTTCATCAAACAGTTCTGATAAATCCTGTTTTTTATTACATAAAGTTAATTCAATTACGGCTTTTTCCGCATCGCCCTTAATAACTTCTTTTCCAGCCTTTGCTCCGAATGCAATATCAATGGCGTTGATAAGAATACTTTTTCCGGCACCCGTTTCACCTGTTATAATATTCAATCCTTCTGCCAGATCCAGCTCTAATTCATCAATTAATATATAATTTTTTATTAAAATCTTTGATAACATACCCTAACTATCTTCTTCCCCGTCATCATCATAATCTTCGTCTTCTTCATACTCGTCAGCTTCGTCGTCGTATTCAGGCTCGTCCTCATAGTTTTCATCTTCTTCCGGTTCTTCCTCTGAATACTCTTCAATACCGGCTTCCGGCTCAATAACAGCATTCCTTCCTAACATTTCCTTTATATATTCAAGTTCCTGTTTTACTATTTTTTTAGAAAACGTGAGCGTATAAGGATTATCAAGTGCCTGCTCCAGATTTTTACAATACTGCTCAGAATCGCCAATATACTTATAAACCCTTGCAAGGCAATAATACAAATCGCCATTATCCTCTTTATCTAATCTCGTATTAAGGATTTCCAGTATTTCTTCTGTTTCACCTGTTTTCAAACATATTTTAGTAAGCAGCTTATACGCTTCAATATCAGAAGAATTATACTCCAGAGTTTTTAGTAAATACTCTTTTGCCTCCTCAATATTTCCGCTCTTGTAAGCAATTGAACCGAGATTAAAATATGCCCAGCTGTAGTCCGGAGAAATTTCAAGAACTTTTTTGTAACTATCTATCGCAAAATTTGTAAGTCCGTCGTTCTGGTATATAAACCCGAGATAGAAATATGCAAAAACATCTTTTGGATTGATTGCTGCTGCTTTTTGAAAATTATCCAGAGCAAGATTTTTTTCGTCTTTATTAAAATAACAAACCCCCAGATTGAAATAACAATTTCCATCCTCAGGGTCTGTTTCAAGAACCTTGCGGAAAGCGCTGATTGCCTCGTCCCATTCTTTTAAGTCCACCAGAACATCCCCCAGATTGTAATAAAAATCTTCCTGAGGAGAAATTTCAACAGCTTTCTGATAACACTCTTTTGCTTCCGTAAACTTTTTTAATTTTTCATATACAATGCCTAAATTGTAGTAAATTTCAGCATCCTGCGGAAAATATTTTAAAAGATATTTCAAATTTCCTTCTGCTTCTTCATTAAAACCATTATTAACCAGAAGTATTGAGAGTTCTCTTCTTGCCTGAAAGTTTGAAGGATCGTTTTTTAGAATATTCTGAAGTGACTCGATATCATTACCCATATATTAATTATAACAAAGTCAGTATAAATAGTAAATTTTTGTAAATATTTTCGTAAAATTTACCCTTCAACTAGCAAAAAAAATTAATCAGAGGTTTTAGAACAAATGGATGGTTGATTAACTGCATAATATGATATAATTTAATAAATAAAGCGAGGTAACTACATGAGTGAAGTAAATGGTCCAAAATTTAGTGTAAATCAGGTAAATTTTAACGGTATTCAACAAAAACCGCAGGCAGAAGTTCCTGTAGAAGAACCGGCAGCAGAAGCTCCGAAATTAAATGATTTTTCTGACCCTAAAGCTGAAGCACTCGGCCGCTCAATGTTGTTTAAAGGTGCAGATGACACTAATCATGATTTGAAGGCACTGCTTGAGAACCCGCAAATTGCAGAAAATTCAGACAAAGCGTTTGAAACAGCGCTAAAAGCTGCTCAGGATGCAGGTCTTGAAAACCCTTATGAAGAAGCTGCCTCTTTTGCAACCGGCGCTATTTAGACTCTGCATAATAAAAAACACCCCATTCGTCTGAATACGGTGTTTGTTTATTTTTTAATAATTGACAGTGTCTAATTTATTTCCGCACCGTCGGTGGCTTGAAGCTGTTTTGACTTGTAATTATGGATGACCGCGTCAACCAGTAAGTCGTAAGAAGAACTCTTTTCTATATTCGGAAATTCTTCTTTTAATTGTTGTCTGACCATTGCTTCCAACCTCTGTTCGTCAGCCTTTATTTTTAGTTCATTGCTTGACAATGACTCTATATATTCTTCATTTGCTTTTCTCTGTGAGCTTGCAAATGTAAGTAAATTTGCTTTTGTATCTAATGCTTCTTTCAGTGACTTGAAAAATTTCAGGTTGAACATAACGACCTCTTTAGTTTTACTACCTTCACTTTGTACTATATTAAAGTCCCCTCAAGGTAAAAATTGACTCTTTTCTTTTAAGTTGTTACAATTTTTTACATTTGGGAGAAATCTGTTAGTATTATATACTTATTTTTCAAACTCTTCAATAGTGCAAGTCTGTTATTTTTTATATTTTCATCCTTATCCATGACAAGTACGTCATCAAAGAATTTTGTTACAACAGGGTTAATTTCTGTCAAATCAGTGAGATATTTTGCGTAATCACCGTTAAAACTAATTGCCTGAACTGCTTGATATAAATCTTTTTCAGCATTTTGGACAAAAAGTTCCGGCCTAACTTCTCCAGCATCTTCTTTCAAAATACGCAAGACTCTGTTAGCATTCTCTACAAGTTTCTCATCAACTCCGCCTGCTACTGCTTTGACGCGTTTTACATAATCACAAAAATCAATACAAGGATTGTTTTGAGCGCATGCTTCCAGAGCAGTTTTTGGATAATCGTTGTTCAAGAATATAATAGCTCTTTGTACGAAAAATTCCTCAACATCTTTTTTAACGTCTGCTTTTACCGGAAGAAGTGCCAGCGTTTCATCAATCAATTCGGAAACATTTAGCTTCAAATTATGCTCAAGGATTGTCTTGATAATTCCGAGAGCTGCACGTCTTACGCCGAGCGGATCAGAAGAACCGGTTGGTTTTTTACCGGAAACGAATACTGCACAGATTGTATCCAGTTTATCTGCAATACCAACAACCTGACCTTCAATAGATTTCGCTGTTTCAGAATCAGCATTGAGCGGGAAATAATGTTCTTTTATACCTTCTGAAACCTCCGGAGCTTCTTTTGAAACTCTGGCATAGTCAGCACCGATAAACCCTTGAAGCTCTGTAAACTCAAATACAAGGTTTGTTGCTAAATCAGCTTTGCAAAGTTCTGCAGTTCTCTTAATAGAAGGTTTATTTATTCCAAGAGAAGATGCTATTTTTTCAGAAAGCTTCACAATACGCTGAGTTTTATCATACACAGAGCCCATACCTTTTTGGAAGGTCATGCCCTTAAGATTTTCAACATAAGCCTCAAGCGGTTTTTTGGTATCTTCATTAAAGAAAAATACAGCATCATCAAGGCGGGCCTTAATTACTCTCAAGTTTCCGGCTTTAATATTTTCAAATTCGCTGCCTGTATAGTTTGTAATAGTTACAAATTTATTTGTAAGTTTTCCGTCTTTTGTGTACAGAGCAAAATATCTCTGATGGGTTTCCATAACTGTTACTGCAACTTCCTGAGGTATTGTGAGAAAAGCTTCGTCAAAATTGCAGGTTACGGCAACCGGCCATTCGCAGATGAATGTAACTTCTTCGAGTAAATCATCGGAAATTTTTGTAACAGCGTTAAGTTTATCTGCTTCAATTTTAGTTAATTCTAAAATGCGTTGTTTTCTTTCATCCGGATCAACAATTACGTTTGCCTCACGCAGCTTAGAAACGTATTCATCAGGATTATTAATCACAATATTTTGCCTAGAAAATCTATGTCCGTTTGTTATATTGGAAGAATCTTTATCAATAATTCTAATCTTGACTTCTTCATTGTCCAAAATTGATAAAACCCATCTTATCGGGCGGGAGAATTTAACATCATTGCTGCCCCATCTCATAAAATGAGGGCCTTGAAGTTTTGAGAAAATTACCGGAACATTTTCTTGCAGCAAATCTTTTGTATTTTTACCTTTAATTGAAATTTTCGCGTAAACGTAATTATCTTCAATATAGAGTTCATCTGCTCCAACTCCGTTTTTCTTCGCAAAACCTTCTCCGGCTTTTGTGAGGTTATTATTTTCATCAAACGCCGCTTTTGCAATCGGGCCTTTTACAACTTTTTCTACATCAGGCTGAGATGAAGCAAGTCCATCTATGATTACAGCAAGACGTCTGGGGGTTGCCATTACGTTAACTTTTTCATATTTTACATCACTGTCATTTAAAAATGTTTCAAATCCGTTTTTCAATTGAGAAATTGCCATTGGTATAAACTTATAAGGTAATTCCTCAACACCTACTTCCAATAAATATTTACTCATTTATATTTCTCCGTTTCTCTTTAAATTATACATGGAAAAGGCAGAATTTGTAAAAATATATTAATATGCAGACAATTTTCTTTACTAAAAATACTTTTTTAATATATGAAAGTTCTTTTTAAGCTGGGGAAACAAAACGACATATTTCAAAGTGCTTATGCAAATTTCACTAAGCGCTGCCTGAGGCCTGAACAAGAAATCTTGAGTGCAAAAAACGATTATATCGAAATCAGAGATTTATTTGTACACGGCGGAAAGGTTGAAGACTTCTGCAACAGAACGGTCAAATTGTCTGACGAGTTGAAAATTAACGGAAACAGCAGACTAAGCGACCTTTTAATAAATGAACTCAGCAAATTATGCATTAATTTTAATATGCAGGCAAAAGCAGAAGAACTCTTGCATATAGCGCTTGAAAACAGCCGTAAAAAGAATGACGGACTGCATGAACTCGCAAGGCTTACTGATTTAGAATATTTATATAAAAACCTAAATGACCGAAAAAATCTGTTTAATATACTTCAACAGAAAAAAGAATGCTGCAAAAAGGTTATTGCTGAATATGAACAAAATGTGAAAAATTATGATAGTATTCTTAAAAAACCAACTCCAAAAGAAGGAGTACAGACACAGCTTGCATTCACATACTCGGATTTAGCGCATATGCTTGAAAGGCGAAAACCTAAGGATGCTGTTAATCTGTATACAAAATGCAGAAATATTTACGAAAGTCTGGGGCGCGAACGAGAAACAGCTTATCTTAATGAAAGAATTAGAAGGCTGAGTGAAAGATACGAAAAATTATCTTTGAAGCCTTAGCCATAAGGCTTATTTTGCTTAATATATTGTAATAATTTATACCTGAAGACTTTTATTATACTGAAAAATAAGTTATAATCTGGGAAAGGAGTTTGTATGAAAAATAGATTTAAGCGTATAATAAGCTGCATATCCTTTCTGGGCTTATTTCTTATGTCATTTTTAGGTTTGGAAGCCAAAGCTGTAAATACTTCTAACGTACCGGAAGTTTCTAATACCGCTGTATCCGTACAGAACAGCAGTAAACCTTTTATACTGTATTCCGGCATTGAACTAACAAACAAAGATAATGTAAAGCTTGCAGGTCATTATTCCCACCGTTCGCATTATTCACACAGCTCGCACAGTTCACATTATTCTTCAAGATTTTAAGAGGAAACATGAAGCAATACAAATTTGCGAAGTCTGTTTTTGATAAAGATGCTATTTTGAAAACAGTATACTTATGGCAGGACATATTAGTATCGGAAGATGAATTTAATTATATTATAGAGGTTAATTCTCTAAATAATTTTGATATTGATAAATTTAATTCTGATTTACAGGAACAACAGCTCAGAGAAACTCTTAACGGCCAGTTCGGAGAATTAAGAGAAGCTATTTATAACAAAGCTTTTGAAAGATTTGAGGTTTCATAAATTGTCCTCATATATCATTCTTCCTTTTAATTTTAAATATTCAGATGATACGGTTCTTATGGTAAATCAAGCCGGAGAATGGATTATTGCCCGCAGAGATGATTTTGATAAATTCCACTCATACAAGCTTCAGCCTCAGAATGAATTTTACAAAAGATTAAAAGCCAAACATTTTCTTACAGTACCGGAAGAAAAAGAACAAGTTCTTAATTTGCTTGCAATAAAACTGCGAACCAGAAAAGCTTTTGCACAATGTTCTCCAAATTTGCATATGATTGTTGCGACACTGCGATGTAACTGTCTTTGCAAATATTGCCACGCCTCAAGTATTGATATGTCGGCAAAACAGTATGACATGAGCTGGGAAACCGCAAGAAAAACTATTGATTTAATTTTTCAATCACCGTCCGACGATATTAAGATAGAATATCAGGGCGGAGAACCTCTATTGAATTGGGATATAGTTAGAGAAAGCATACTGTATGCCAAATTTGTCAATAAACTTGCTGGAAAAAACTTAAGCTTTGTAATTTGTACCAACCTGATGCAGATTACAAAAGAGCAAATTGATTTTATAAAAAAACATTCAATTGAAATCTCAACATCGCTTGACGGGCCTAAACAGCTGCATGATACAAATAGAAAATCTCGAATATTTGAAAGTTCATACGACAAATTCATTGAAAACTCTAAGCTGATTAATGATTGCGCACCGCTTTTGACAATTACAAAAACAAATATTAACAAGCTTAGAAGTGTGATTGATACCTACGTCAAGCTTGGGTACAATACAATTTTTCTAAGAGCTTTAAATCCATATGGAAATGCCGTCAAAAATAAAGCTGAACTTGATTATTCAACCGAAGAATTTATTTCTGCATACAAAGATGCACTGCAATATATAATAGAACTTAACAAGAAGGGAATAGACTTTGTAGAATGCTATACCGCTCTGTTTCTTACACGTATTCTTACCCCGTTTTCAACGGGATTTGTAGATTTGCAGTCACCATCAGGCGCAGGCCTGTCCGGAGTAATTTACAATTATGACGGCAAAGTTTATCCAGCCGATGAAGCAAGAATGCTGGCAAGGATGGGAGATGATTATTTTTGCCTTGGAACTGTAGATGAAAAGTTTTCCGGAATATTCAACGGGCAGGTTATGCACAGCATAGTCCGAAACTCCTGTGTTGAGGCCATGCCGGTATGTTCAGAATGCGTTTACCAGCAGTATTGCGGAGCTGATGTGATAAGAAATTATCTTGAAACAAAAGATTTAATGGGAAACAGGAGAAAAAGCGGCTTCTGCAAGAAAAACAAAATGGTGCTTGATTATATATTTTATTTATTAAATAAAAATGATGAACAGATGATGGATATATTCTGGTCGTGGGTAACAAGACGGCCGTATGGAGAAATAAACCTTGAAAAAAATTAAAGGCGAACCTGTTAACATAACTCAATTGATTACAGGGAAAATAACAACAAAAAATAATATTTTCGATAAAAATAGAATAGTCGTATGTGACAAACTTCCTTTAATCAGATTTGGCGCCAAATGCTTTATTGTGAAAGAAAAACCTGATTGCAAAATACCGGCAGTCAGAATAAATTCTCCTCTGCCTTTTCAGGATGGGGATGTTATATCCATAAATCCGGACGGCAGCTGCTCGGTTGTATGGGAGAAAAACTCCTGCCATAATGCTTTTTATGTCACGGATTTATGTAATTCTAAGTGCATAATGTGCCCGCAGATAGATGGCAGGCAGTCACGGTATGATGAGTGCTTAAAAATTCTGGGCTGCATAGATTTAAGAAATGATCAAAACATTGGTATAACCGGCGATGAACCGACTATAGAGCCGGAAAAATTGTTAAAACTTCTCTCTAAAATTGCCAAAAAATCTCCAAATCAAAAAGTGCATATTTTGACTAATGGAAGAAATTTTGAAGATATTAATCTGGTTAAAAATTTATCAAAAATTGAACATCTTGATATATCTTACGGTATCCCGCTGTATTCGGATTTAGCAGAAGAACATGATTTTATAACCGGAGTAAAAGGCAGTTTTCAGCAAACAATCAAAGGATTGTACAATCTTGCACAGTACAAACAAAAAATTGAAATAAGAATAGTCATATTAAAACAGAATTACCGGAAACTCAAAGATATTGCCGAGTATATCTACAGAAATCTGCCATTCGTAACCCACATTGCACTTATGGGAATGGAATACCACGGAAGAGCTGAAACGAATTATGAAGATATTAACATTGACCCTTATGATTACAAAGAAGAATTGTATGAAGCAATCAGACAATTTGTAAGATACAACATAACCGCAGATGTATATAACATTCCTCTATGCCTTGCTGACAACAGAATAGAAGAATTCTGCAGGGATAGCATTTCATCGTGGAAAAAAGCTTTTCTGGATAAATGCAGTAACTGCAGGAAACGGGAGCTTTGTTCCGGTATTTTCGAAACCTCATTTACACAGAGCAAATATATCCATCCTTTTCTATAAGTTTATAGAGGAATATGCAGAAAGATTGCAAATGTTATAATCTGTAAATGCTTTTCATATTAATACTTTGCTCATCAGTTATACTTCTTGCAATATTCTCCAGCAAATTTCTGGATGCATTAGGTATCCCCGCCCTGCTTTTCTTTATGTGCCTTGGAATGTTATTCGGGACTGACGGCATCTTTAAAATAAGCTTCGCCGACTTTGCAAACACAAAAGATATTGCCTCGCTTGCACTCGGATTTATAATTTTCTACGGCGGTTTCTGCACAAAGTGGGCAACAGCAAAACCTATAATTGCAAAGGCTGCTGTACTCTCAACAGCAGGAGTTTTTCTTACGGCAGTATTAACCAGTGTTTTCTGTCATTTTGTACTTGAACTCAGTTTTCTCGAAAGTTTTTTGATAGGTGCAGTTATAAGTTCTACAGACGCAGCTTCAGTATTCTCAATTCTAAAAGCAAAAAATCTACATCTGAAAGAAAACACAGCCCCGCTTCTGGAAATAGAGAGCGGAAGCAACGACCCGATGTCGTATGTACTCGTTATTCTCGCAATAACACTTATGCAGAACCAGAGCTCCGGATTTGTAATCGCATTATTTTTTAAACAAATGATTTTCGGGATTTTAATCGGAGTTCTGGTTGCAAAAATATCAATTTACATATACGAAAAAACCAGTATTATTACTGATGAAAACGGCTCACTGTTTATTATTGCGCTAGTTTTATTATCCTATCTGCTTCCGTTCTTTTGTGATGGAAACCCGTTTCTTGCAGTTTATTTCCTGGGAATAATTCTTGGAAACGCAAACATTCTAAATAAAGTACCAATGATGCATTTTTTTGACGGCATAACAAAACTTGCACAAATAGGAATATTTTTTACACTTGGCCTTCTGGCTTTCCCGCGCGAAGTGCCTTCAATTCTTCTTACAGGTATGTTGATATTTTTATTTTTAACTTTTATAGCACGACCGGCAGCTGTGTTCTTGCTGCTATCTTTTTTTAAATCAGGTATTAATCAGTGTCTTCTTGTTTCATGGGCCGGACTCAGGGGCGTTGCCTCAATTGTTTTTGCAATTATCGCAATGGACAGCGGAATTACCCTGCATTATGACTTGTTTCATCTGGTCTTTTTAATTTCTATACTTTCTGTTGCAATTCAAGGAACATTCCTGCCGCTTGCAGCAAAAATGACAAATATGATTGACCCGCATGTTGATATTAAAAAAACATTTAATGATTATGAAGAAGAATGTGCTGTAAAACTCCTCAGAATTACAGTTCCCCAAAATCATGAATGGGTCGGAAAGCCCATAAGATGCGTAGAATTCCCGCAAAAATCTCTCGCGGTTTTGATTAAACGCAAACAGGAAAGAATTATTCCTAAAAATTCTACTGTAATTCAAGCCGGAGATAACATAACCCTTAGCCTGCCAGCTATAAATTTACCGGATGAGTTGTAACTATTTGTTAAAATTTTTATATAATTTAGCAAAAAATTTTTTATTTGGTTTTAAAATTAGTAGTTAAGTGAGTGTGTATTAAAAAAGAAAGGTCTATTTATGTTTATTAACTCTGTTTGGGGCAGTTCAAATTTTTCTGCAAAAAATTATACTTTTAAAGGCGGGCCAAAACCTGAAATACTGAGAAATCAATTAAAAGTTCTTCTAACTCAAGATATATGGGCTCAAAATTTAAAAGTAAAAGCACCTGAAACTGCGTTAGAAAAAGAAGTATTGCTTGAAATTTTACAAAACAGACTGCGCCTGGACAGGTTTGCAAGACTGTCAAATCAGAGATTTAAATTAAGAACACAGTCAAGCCATCTAAATTCTTTATTAAAAAATAATCCAAATCATCCTGACATTCCAAGGTTAACAGAAGAGCTTAAAAAACACGGAAACTTGCAATCAACCTTAAAAACAATGGATAAAAATATTGAAATGGAAGCAAAGAAAAATAAAGCTGCTCTGGATTATTTTAAAGAAATTGAAAACATTGAAAATAAATATTTGGAACAAAAACTTCTCAAAATTTCTGCCATGGATAAATACTATCACCAGATTAATAAAAATAATATTAATAAAGACGAAAAGCTTTCCACAAAAGAACTGATTGATATAATTTCATCCGATGGAGCAAAGAATATTAATAAGCCGGCGGCGGTGCTTTCTAAAAAAGATTTGTTGTTACGGCTCCAAAATCAGTATGAACAGCTTCTTAGAGAAAAAATTGATGTTTACTCAAGACAGACGAACCATAATAACATTGCACGGGAAGCCAGAAACTTTGTCAGAAATAATAACTCATCATTGCTCAAAAAATTTCCCAATATTGAACATCAACTGAACAAAATATTTGAAACGATTGAGCAGAAATTTACGCATAAAGTTGACAGACTGGCTGGCGTTGATATTTATCCTATAGGGGATATCTGGAAAGATATGAGGGTTATGGAAGCAACAATTCTTGCGGCTAATATTGAAATACAGGAATTAAGAGCAGGACTTGCAAAATTCCCGCACAGTAGAAAAATTAAAGATGCACTCAAGAAAAAAGAAAATCTTGTACAAAAAATGAAACAAGAGTGGCTGGAAGGTGCAAAATTCAGTGTTAAGTATGAAGCAATAAACCGTGAAAGAATGAATGCTGCTGGAAGATTGTCTGAATACAACTATTTGACAGGTGAAAATAAAATCATACAACGCCACAAAGAAGCTATTGAAATTTATAAAAACAATAATAACAGTATTCCTGATGAATTATGGGCAAAAATCTTAATTTAACAGCTTCCCTTAAAGTTCTTTAAATTCCTTTTTAAAGATTTTAAGACATCTATATATGTTTTTAATTCAATATTATCTGCATTTTTTGTTAAATGCATAATTTCATCCTGTAAAGGATTATTTGTTAACGGTGCTGATTGAACAAAATCAAGAATATTGACATCAAGCACATCTAAAAGCTTTACAAAAGTAAGATATGTAGGATAGTTCAACCCTGCCTCAATACGCGAAATTTGTTTTTCATTTAATCCAACTTTTTCTGCTAATTCAAATTGAGTTAGCTGCTTACTCTTTCTGTATTCTTTAAACTTATTGCCTATAATCTTTTTGTCAGTTTCTAGTATCATTCAATAATTATTTTAAGACCTCTATGTTACTTTATAAACAATACAGATGTCTGATATTTTCAATTGACAACCAGACATTCGTGTACTATCATAATGATTAATTAGTCACATAAATGTAGAATTTTGGAGTTGAGAGTTGCAAGAAGAAGTAAAGATTAGTATTATAATCCCCGTCTACAACGTAGAAAAATATCTGCATGAATGTCTTGATAGTATCATTAACCAAACATTTACGGATATAGAAATAATCTGTGTAGATGATGGTTCTACCGATAAGTCTTCGGAAATTTTAGAAGAATACGAACAAAAAGATAAAAGATTCACTGTTATTTCTCAGCCCAATAAAGGTGTATCTGCTGCCAGAAATCGCGGAATGCAGCAAGCTAAAGGCAAATATATAATGTTTGTTGATTCAGATGACTATATTGCCTCAAATGCCTGTGAATTAATATATAACTCTGCTGAAGAAAAAAGATGTGATATTCTATTATTTCCTCACTATAATTTTAGTGCAAGCACCTGTAGGGATGATGGAAGATTACTTGACTTATATATTACATTAAAAGATAACACTACAACCTTTAAAGAATATTCGGATGAATTTCTTTTAACCCCAAGCGAAACTCATAGTAAATTATATAAAGCAGATTTCTTAAGAAAATACAACCTGCATTGGGAAACACAGATACAATACTGTGAAGATAGGATTTTTTATATTAATGCTCTTATTCATGCAAAAGCCATTAGTATTTTATACAAACATTTATACTATTATCGTATAGATACTTTCAATAGTCTTTCTAAAAATAATCGTACAATCTTACCGCATTTATACAAAGTACACATCGCTCTAAAAAAAATATTACTAGAATCTAAGGTAGAGAATTCCGACATTTTATGTGTAAAAATATTAAATTGCACAATCAGAAGTTATCTTGCGCAATGGGGCAGAATTCATAATATTCCAGTACAGTCAAAAAATATTAAGTATTTATACAAAATTGCAAAAGAATGTAAAAAAATCCCTAAAGAATACAGAGAATATTTATCTGATTATGATAGATTACAGCAGTCTATATCAAATTACCGAATGTTCTACATAAAAAAACTCTTTGAACCAATTTTTGAAATAGAATCACGCAGAAATCGCATAGTTATCTATTTATTTGAAAAACAGGCTATTAACTTATCTACTCATACTATTATAAACTTGTTATTGAATATTCGATATTTTAAGCATTTATGCAAGCTGAGATTGTGTGCCAATTACCGTAAAATTCGTGTTGGATTCTGGGTTACAGAAATACAAAAGTGGAGTTCTCAAGCTTCATTATATGAAGCCTTAAAAAAAAGTTCTCATTTTGAACCATTTGTATTACTTGCAAATTTCAAGAAATCAGAAATAGGCATATCTCCGCAAGAACATATTCGAAAAGGAATTAAATTTTTTGAAAGTAGGGGTATTGAGCTTAAGTTAGTGTATGATATAAATCAATACCGACATTTAGAATTAAAGACCTTTAAACCGGATATCGTCTTTTATCAACAGCCCTGGCAAATACCAGATAAACAAAATCTTATAAATACAAGTAAATATGCCTTGATTGCTTATGTCCCATACTGCTATCATTCGCAAAATTCCTATGTAAATTATCTTTTAGGTTTTCATGGCAAACTATGGAAATATTTTGTAGAAACAGAGTTGCACAAAAAAGAATATGAACAAATATATAAGGCTAAAAATTGTATTGCTGTTGGTTCTTGTAAATTAGACAACTATAAATTGATAGATAGCTCTAAAATAAATAAAATATGGAAAACAACAGGTAAAAAGCGGATAATTTATGCACCACATCATTTTTTTGAACAAGAAGCTCCACAAGGAGTATCTACATTTGACAAAAATGGAAATTTTATTTTACGGCTTGCAAAATCCCATCCTGAATATGAATGGATTTTTAGACCGCATCCCGTTTTTAAAGACCGTGTATTAAGATATAAAATCAAAACATTATCTGAGATTGAAGCTTATTTCGCAGAATGGGAACAACTTGGAACTGTTTATTCCGGCGGAGATTATTACGAAATGTTTGCAGGTTCTGATTGTTTAATTACAGACTGCATATCATTTTTAAGTGAATATTTACCGACAGGTAAACCTGTTATCCATTTGAGAAAAGATAAGTATATAGAAGAATTTAATGACCTTTTAAAGGTTATCACTGACAGTTATTACAAAGTTTATAATAATGATATGCTTCTTTCGGTCTTTAATGATGTTATTGTCAACAATAATGATTATTTAAGAAACGAACGAATAAAAAATATTTCGCTTTTAAATATTATTCAAAATAAAACTACTGGTGAAAAGATAACAGAATATATGGAAAAAGAATTGTGGCAGAGAGGACAGCATGAATTTTCAAGAATACTTAAAAATTTATAATGCACAATCAAAAATAAATAAATTAGCTAAAAGATACAAAAATAAAAAAATAGCCGTTTATGGAGCCGGTCAATTTTCGCATGCAATATTTTCAAATTACGATTTATCCAATCTGAATATTGTTGCTGTTGCGGACTTAAGATTTGAAGACGAATCCAAAAGACAATTTTTTGGCTTTAAGTGCATTGCGCCAAATGAACTCGGAAATATACAATGCGATGTTATACTAATAGCAAATTTTGATTATAATTTCTTCCTTACGCTGTTAGATGACCACATCTTATACCTTACTCCAAATCAAAACATAGAAGTCAGACCATTTATCAGACCAACTTTTAAAGACTTGTTCCTAAAAAAGGATTACATTTCATGTTAAAAAATTATGCCATAATATTAGCCTCTGGAGCAGGAATCCGCTTTGATAATGATTTACCTAAGCAGTTCATCAAAATTGCCGGAAAAACTGTTCTTGAACATTCCGTTGAAATCTTTGAACATAATTCTTTAATCGATGAGATTATTATTGTCATAACTCCTGAATACAGAACTCTCACAGAAGAAATTATCTTAAGGAATAATTGGACGAAAGTTTCCAAATTGCTTAACGGCGGGAGTACACGCAAAGAAAGTTCTTATATCGGAATTAATTCAATTAAAGATAAAGAAGCAAATGTAATTATTCACGACTGTGCCAGACCATTTTTAAATCAAAAAATAATTTCTGACTGTATTTCAGCTTTAGATGAATACAGCGCTGTTGATGTTGCGATAAAAGCAAGTGATACAATTATCAAAGTTCAGGATAACATTATAGATGCTGTTCCCCATAGGAATAGTCTTATGAGAGGGCAAACTCCTCAATGCTTTAAGCTGTCTGCTATCAAAAAAGCTCACGAACTATCAAAAGACGATAATAACTTCACTGATGATTGCGGCCTAGTATTAAAACATAAACTATGTCCTGTTTTTGTTGTTGAAGGTGAAATCGAAAATATTAAAATCACATACCCTCTGGATATTTATATTGCAGATAAATTGTTTCAATTAAAAAAATCAACTTTACCGGAAGACATCCCATTAGAAAACCTGCGTAATAAGGATATCGTTATTTTTGGCGGCAGCAGCGGTATAGGCAGATGCATCTCTGAAATTGCACAAAAAAACGGAGCTAATGTATTCATAACCTCTCTGTCTAAAGGATGCGACATTTCCCAATTTGGACAGGTAGAAAAATTTTTAGAAAAGGTTTACTGCAGGACTAAAAATATTGACTGCGTAATTAATACAGCAGGAGTTTTAAAACTGGGAAAATTAGCCGATAGAAGCGTATCCGACATACGCAAAGAATTTGAAGTAAATTATCTTGGTTCAATTCATGTTGCAAAGGCATCCATACCATACCTAAAAGAATCTGCCGGCGCATTATTACTGTTTGCATCAAGTTCTTATACTAGGGGAAGAGCATTGTATTCTACATACTCTTCTGCTAAGGCCGGCATAGTTAATCTTGTACAAGCGCTTTCTGAGGAGCTAATAAACGACAAAATCCGTGTAAATGTGATTAATCCGGCAAGGACCAACACCCCGATGAGATATAAAGTGTTCGGGAAAGAGCCGGAAAAAACTCTTTTGAACCCTGTTATCGTAGCAAAAAAATCACTTAAGGTTTTACTTTCTGATATCACAGGACAGGTTATTGATGTGAGGAACAATGATGATTAAAGAACAATTATTTGAGGACTTGTATGACAAATTACCGGATGTCGGAAATTTTGTAATATTCGGTGCTTGTGCAGCAGGAGAAAAAATTCTGAATGACCTGAAAATCTATAAACCACTAAACAAGGTAATCGGTTTTATTGATAATGCTGTTGATGGAACTTTTTGCAGCCTGCCTGTCTGGACATTAAAAGAGTTTACTGATTTTCCTAAAGAGAACTATGATATGGTAATTATGGGAACTCGAAAAGATTTTAGTACAGTAAACTCTATACTTGATTTATATGATATCCCTTTTCTCATACAAACCCCATTTATCAGTGATTATTATAGGGATGTTTTACAAGTACTTAATGAAAATAATCTTGAAAAAGTTATTAATATTTTCGAAGAAAAAGAAGACAAGGATTTATATAAGCTTATTTTCAAAATCAGAGCCAAACTAACCAATCCACAACTGGCTGATGATTATTTCAGACAAAAACATGTATTAAAAGAAAATGGCAATTTTACAATTAAAAATCAATATTTAGAAAAAATAAATAAAAATCAGGTGAAAATAGCATTTGACCTTGGATTAAATTCTGGTTTAAATGTCATTGCATACAATAAACTTATGCCAAATCTCGAAAAAACATATGGTTTTGAAGTTATATATGATTATGCAAAATGCGAATGGATAGAAAAATTTATACTTGATGGAAGGTTAAACATAATTCCTTTGCGTTAGGGAATGAAGAAAAAGTTGGTAATTTCTATCTCAACAAACAACTCTCTGTTTGTTCATATTGTGATTTTTCCAATAATAACCCGCCAGCTGATATGGCAAAATGGGAAAAAATACAGATTAACGCAACAACAATGGATAAATTTTGTTGTAACAATAATATAATGCCTGATTTCATAAAAATGGATATTGAGGGTGCAGAAATGCCGGCTTTAGAAGGCGGAATTAAAACAATACAAGAGTGCAGACCTCAGCTTGCAATCTCAATTTATCATTCAAATGAAGATTTCGTAAATATACCTCTGTATTTAAACAAAAATCTTAAGAATTACCATTTCAAACTCGGTCACTATTCGCCCTGGCGTTCTGAAACAGTTCTTTACGCAATACCGGAAGAGATTAAGTTTTGACCAAATCCGCCCAGTATCCATGGTTTAAATTACCGTATAAGATCTCTGCAAGTCTTGTTACTTTGTATATATGCTCCTCTTTTTTGCTTAATTTTTTTGCAAGCATACATTCTTCAATGCTGCCGCAGTTTTTGCAATCATATCTTGCATTTGAACAATCTTGATTATATCGGGTAAAATATCCATATTTTTTTACAAAAATTCGCCTGGCTAAAATCAGATTTTTTCTTAATTCCTGTGCAGGTCGAATGTATCCGTTTAAATACCTGTCAAATTCTTTCAGGAATGTTTACTATATGTAATATCAAAATCCCATTTACCAGATTCATAATCTTTAATCATTCTTCTAAAATAGTGTAAATAGCAAATTTTACCATAGTTTTTATAAACCATGTGTCTTAATGATGAAACCATATAAACCTCCTTTATTATGATTTTATATAAAAAAGGCCAATTGTTGAATATTATATTGGTTTTTGTCGGTGTATATCAAAGAATGAAGGTGTATATTAAAGCTAATGACACGCCAACTGTAAAACGCAGTCGTTGCAAAAAGTATTTTGAGAATCATTCAGGTTTAACCAAAGAACAGATTAAGCTTGTTGATGCAAACAGAGTTGCACAGCAAAACGAGTTAAAAGCAATAAACACCAAGATTTGTCAGGATTGTATCAACAAGCTCACTATGTTTATTATGCTTAATGGGATTCAAACATACTAAAAAGCGCCCGAAGGCGCTGATTTAAATAGTTCCATTTGTTTTAAATGGTGGAGCTTGACATACGATATAAAACTCCAAAACGCTCAAATTGCCTGATAGCATAGGATTGAAGTATGTCAGAAATCCGCATTTTTTAGATTTGGAAGTTGAAAAATTTTTGTGTGAAAAAATGTATAGTCTAAAACTGTCTAATAGCTTGACAGTTAAAAATTTGGCAAAAAGTTACATAAATACATTTTTTATTTACTCAAACAAGTTAGTAGAAGGGGTGTATAAATTTTAGAAATTGTGATATACTAATGTATAATGCGAGGTTTTTATGCTCAACAAACTTATAAATATAGAAGAAGTGGAAAGAAAGCCGTTTAAAAGACATTTTATACGGAATGTTGTTTTGGAACTATCGTTTAATGATTTAAATAAAGAAACTTTAATTAACAATAAAGAAAAACTACAATCAGCTTTTAAGCAACTTGGTTTTGTTAAGTTTGGTGAAATGAAACAAATAGAGTTCAAAATGACTGTAGATAAAGATACTCCTGAACAAATTAAAAATGAAGATGAAACTATAGGTTTATTAATGTTTGATGACAGTAGAAAAATAAGAATAGAATTATTCTCAAATCGCATTATAATCAGTATATTTAAATACTTAAACTTTGATATTTTTATTGATGATATAATGAAAATGATAGATGTCCTTAAAAGTATTACTTCAGATAGTATTCAAGCAAAGTCAGTTACTTTAAGCAAACAAAATACAATAATCTCAACTGATACAAAATCCTTTGATGATTTAACATATATATTGAACAAACCATTACTACAATCTATTAGAGAGTCTTTAATTCCATTTGAAAATTTTGAATATACTAAAGATGAATTTAGTATTACAAAAGAAAACTACAAATGTTTAATTGGCTCTAATTGCGTAAAAAGAAGTAATGTCGGAGAATATGAAATAAACTTAAATATATCTGTTATTGATAATCAAATAAGTAATTTTGAACAGTTAACAGAAGTATTAAAAGATATTAATAATTTTATTTTTTCTCTATTCTGTTGGGCAACAACAGAAAAATTTAAATCAGTTATGAATGAGGAAGTATAGCAATGGCATTAAAAGAATATACAGAGGATAATATAGCAGAATTAAAACCAGTTTCTACTATACAAGTAGAAGATAAACTTGATTCTAGTAAACAGGAAATAAAAAAGGTTATATACCTAATGACAGAAGAATTCGATGGCGAATTTTCTTCACAACTATCTAAAGATGATTGGCAATTATTACAGGATAGTTTAAATAAACCTGAATATAATCAAAAATTAGCGGATTTGCTTAAAATGGAAAGTGTCTTTGATTAGTATATGAAACTGGAAGTAATAAATGAAAAGCATGACTTGGGAGATTTTTCTTGTGGAACCGAAATGTTAGATCGGTTTTTAAAAACACGAGCTTTGCAAGAATGTAATCAATTATTATCAAAGACGTATGTTATTTCTAATGAAAATAAAGTAATTGCGTTTTGTACTCTTGTTTTACATTCTCTTAAAAATGATGAAAAAGAGCTATTTATTGATAAAGATAAAATCGACCAACATAGAGTCCCTGCCTTATTAATAGGTCAGTTGGCTGTTGATCAAAGATATAAAGGACACAAAATAGGAGCTTCTCTTATACAACGAATGATACAGTATGCTTTTAATATAAGTGAGTATGCTAATTTTCCTGCTATTATTGTTGATGCACATACTACAGATTTAGTCAGCTATTATGAAAATAAAGGATTTAAAAAGTTCAAAGATAAGGGACTGCGTTTGTTTATGACAATGGCTGAAATTATAAAAACATTTAATGCAACTGATTGGCAGAAATAATATAGATTAATTGTTAAATTTTTTAAAAAACTAAAACTCCTTAAATTTATTCAAATGAATTTAAGGAGCTTTTATGTACTACTTTCCAAACCTTGACAACAAAACCCGATTAATCATGATTAATGAATTTGAGCGAGATATTAAGAACTGCTTGTTTTATGAGCCTAGTTCTATGAAATCTGAGTATGTTTCAAGCTACAAGTTATTACTAAGGAAATATTTTGAAGTCGGTCAGATTGAAGGATTAGAAAAAGCTTTAAAGCCTTCATTTATCAAAGCAAAAGACAAAAATTGTAGAAAAACACCCTCAAATATCACTCAAATAATTGCTTTTTCCGATTTTAATCGCTATTATGTGAGAGCTATTCTCATACGTGCAATTGATGAAGGCAAAAGTGTTAGCATTTACAGAGCCAAACAGTCTTTAAACGAAAGAGCAGAATCAAAAGCCCTAATTAATAAGTGTTATCGTGAAAAACGTACTCTTGAGCAAATGCTAAGAATTATTAGAGATTACAGAATTTTGTTTTCTTCTCAAAGCAAGATAACTTTTCTACAGCCTAATTCCGGTTTAAGTCTAAAACTAATCTAACAGACTATTAACTATCTTATAGACGTTTTTTAATTCCTCTTCGCTCGCTTTTTGGAGTAAAGAATTAATTTGTTTAAGCAAAGTTCCTTTATCTTGCAAATGCTCTGTTTTAAATAGTTTTGTGTATTCAACATTCAAAGCCTCGGCAAATTTTTCAATCAAATCCGCCTTAGGAAAACTCCTGCCTGTTTCAATATGGCTCATGTGCTTAGGATCAATCCCGACAATTTCAGCTAATTGGTATTGCGTAATACCTTTTTTACTTCTTAATTCTTTTAATCTCATTCCAAAGTCTTTTTTTAAGTCCATAAGCACCCCTTCATGAGAATATCTGCACCTAATAAACTTATAAACCGTATTCAAGACATCTAAATGATTTATTTTTCTGTTTTGAATGTTGTAATTCTATATTCAATATGGTAAAATCTTTTTAAAATATGTTCTTAATAAGGAATTGAGATTGTGGAAGTAAAAATTAGTGTTATTATCCCTGTTTACAATGTAGAAAAATACTTGCGTGAATGTCTTGATAGTGTTGTTAATCAAACTTTCAAAGATATTGAAATAATCTGCGTTGATGACGGCTCAACGGATAAATCCTTAGAAATCTTACAAGAATATAAACGCAAAGACGACAGATTTGTTATTCTCCAACAACGCCATTCCGGGGCAGGTGCTGCAAGAAACTACGGATTAAAATTGGCTGAAGGTAAATATATTCAGTTCCTTGATTCTGATGACTATTTTGAGCCGACCTTGTTAGAAGAACTTTATACAAGAGCTGAAAAATTTGGCTCTGATTTAACAGTTTGCTCATCAAGAAAAGTAGACGACGAGGGGAATATTACAGAAAGCAGAAACCCTAATTCTCCGATTAATCTTGATAAAACACCTTTAGGAAAACCGTTTAGCAGACAGGATTTCAAGGAAGACATATTCTGTCTGCTGACACCTATTCCCTGGAACAAATTGTATCTAAAAAGTTTGATTTTGGATAATGGTATTGAGTTCCCGCCTATTAATATATGCGAAGATATCGCTTTTGTTCACGCTTGCGTTGCCTGTGCTAAAAAGATTGTGGTCTGTGATAATGAACTAATCAATTACAGATACAACCGCCCTGGAAGTATGGCAACGTATAGAACTCATTTTACTATTGATGTTGTTAAATCTTGTATGAGTTTGAAAAAGTTTTTAGAACAAAAGGGGTTATATAAGGAGCTTGAAAGTGCTTTTATTAAGGCTTTTAAAAACCATATTCGCTGGGATGTAGCACAATGTAGTGATAACGAGTATAAAGTTTTCTTAGAAGAGTTTAAAAATCTTATGTCTGATGATTGGGAACTCTTTAAACCCGCATTGAGAAAAGATTATATTACAGCAGATTATCTCAAAAAATTTATTGGAGATAAAAAAGTAATGCTATGGGGTGCGAGCTTCTTTATTCAAAAGGTTTTAGCGGAGGAAACAGAAAAGAATCCGAATATTTTAGGAATTATTGACAGGAATAACGCATCTTGGGGCAAAATATGCGGGCATTACATGATTTATCCGCCTGAAAGCTTGTACGACTTAAAGCCTGACGGAGTAATTATGACAATTTGGTCTAATTATGAGGCAATTTACCCGTCTTTAAAAGAAGAGTTTGCTCAAAAGTATCCTGAGATAGAATTATTGCCGAATATTTTTGAAGACGAGGTTGTTTTTTCATGAAAACAAAGGTTAAACAAATTGAGCTTTATTCTTTTGATGTATTTGATACTCTAATTACCCGCCGTGTTGGTGTACCGAAAGGTATTTTTGCTTTAATGCAAGAAAAAATAAAAGGGAAAATGAATCTTCCTAAAGATTTTTATACAATAAGGATTGAATCTGAAAGATTAGCTAGAGAAATCGGCGATTGCAGAGAAATAACTTTTGATGATATTTACAGCAAAATGCAAGCAGATTATGACTTAAATGATGAAACAATAAACTATTTAAAAGACTTAGAGATTAAAACAGAGCTTGAAAATCTTGTTGGCATTGAAGAAAACATCTTGAAAGTTCAAGAACTTCTTAAACAAAACGAAAGAGTGATTTTGATTTCTGATATGTATCATAGCTCGAATACAATTAGAATGTTTTTATCTCATATCAGCCCGATTTTTGAGAAAATCAAAATTTATGTTTCATCAGAGTATAAGACTTCAAAATATGAAGGTAAACTTTTCAGGATTGTTCAACAAGAAGAAAATATTAAACCTCAAAAATGGGTACATATAGGGGATAACAAGAATTCTGATATTAAAAAGGCTAAAAATCTAAAGATTAAAACCGAGTATTTTGAATTCCCGCCACTAATGAGATATGAAGAAGAACTTTTAGGACTTCACCCTGGTAATGCGGATTATCAAAGAATTGTCGGAGCAAGCCGTATAACAAGGCTGAATAAAAGTGAAAATAAAGAAAAATACGATTTTGGTGCATCCTTTACGGCACCAATAGTGTATAACTATGTTAACTGGATTTTAGAAGAATCTTTGAAAAAAGGTTTCAAAACTTTGCATTTCATCGCAAGAGACGGTTATATACCAAAAATTGTTGCTGATTTGATTATCGAAAAACGAGGTTTGGATATTAAGACAAAATATATTTATGGTTCTAGACTTGCTTGGAGAGTACCTAGCGAGGAAAATTATAAATCATTTATAGAACTAACACTAAATGATTATTGCCATAAGCTTTCATTATATTTTTTAGCGTATAGACTGCATGTTGATATTAAATATTTGAATCAATTTTTTAATATAAAAAATGTAAATCAAATCTTTACTGATGCAGAAAGAATTTACATCAAAAATCAAATGCTTAATACTCCTGAGATAAAACAATATGTGCTTGAATCAAATACAGAATATAGAGATTTATTATTAGAATATATTAAACAAGAAATTGATATTAGTAATAATATTGCTTTTGTTGATATTAATGGTTCTGGAAAAACTCAAGATATTTTAGCTAATTATATTAACACAATTTATCCTTCAAAAACGCACTGTTTTTACTTAACAACAAGTATTAGAGACGACCTTGAAAAAAGTTCAATTAAATATACCTACCTTAGTGAACCAAGACCTCATTATCATTACTTTGAATTATTATTTAGATCTTTAGAAGGTCAAACTATTGGATACAAAAAACATAAAAATTGTGTTATAGCTAAACAGGAAAAGATAGAAGACACTATCTTATTGAAATGGGGATTTGAAAATTACATTAAAGGGATTAAAGATTTTACAAAAAATATATTTAATAAAGAAACTATTAATAACAAAGAACTTTGTTATATTTACCAAGAATTTATGACCACAAAATGCGATAGTCAAATGGCTTCTATCTTGGGGGATATACCATTTTTAACAATTGGAAGTGAAAAAAACATTCAAAAAGTCGCTCCTAAACTTTCATGGCGAGAATTTTTATTATTGTTAATTAAAGGAAATCAGATTAATGAATTATCAGAATTCCCACATATTACACTAATAAGAGGCAATGCCTTAAGCAACTTTGTCAAACAATCATTGTTAAGACTCCAACAATTGCCAAAATGTTTTATTGAATTGAAGTTGTATTTTAAGCTTAAATCCCTAAAGAATCAAAAAATTATGTTTTGGGGTGCAAGTTTATGGCTTGAAAATTTCATAAAAAAATACAGAATAAAAGATAAAAATATTCTTGGTATTATTGATCAAAATCCTAATAGAATCGGTCATTCTGTATATGGATATATGATAAGTTCTCCGAAAGAATTAAGCACGAAAAAGCCGGATTATGTTGTTGCTACGGTTAAAAATCGCGCAAGAATCATATATTTTGAAATAAATACTTATCTACAAGAAAATTATCCAAATATAAAATTATATCCAAATATATTTGAATAATAAGAGGTTTAATAAAAAATGAATATAGACTTTATAAACTTAAAAAATGAAATATTACAGGGTGTGCAACGATTAATTACAACAGCATTACTCCATCAAAAAACTTTTAATGGGTTCAAAAACAAACATAAAGGACAAACAGTTATACTTATTGGTGCCGGACCAACCTTAAACTATTTTGAGCCAATAAAAAATGCTATCTACGTAGGTGCAAATAGAACTTTTTTATATAAAGATGTTGATTTTGATTACCTATTTACTATTGATAAAGCTGGATTAGAAACAAAATCAGAGGACTATTATGAGCAGTTTTTTGCTTACAGACCAAATCATTGTATTAAATTCGTAGGTGACCAAAATCTTGGAGAAATGTATCAAATTTCTGAAAGTAAAATTTCAGATTCTAATGCGAGAAGATACAAAACTACAGCTGGAAACCTTATAAGCAAATTTACTTTTGATATAGAATCAGAAGCTCTTGGAAATTTTTGCTCTGTAGCTTTACAGGCAATCCAATTTATTTTATATACAAATCCGTCCAAAATATACTTAGTCGGGATTGATTGCAATGTCAGCAGATTTGGTCATTTTACAGGTGCAACCAATAAGCTTAGCAATGAACGAAATGAGGATTTAGATTCTAACACTTTTCAATGTATAAAAGCTTGGAGTGAATTAAAGAATTTTCTTAAAATATATTATCCGGATACACAAATTATTTCTGTTAATCCTGTTGGATTAAAAGGAATTTTTGATGAAGTTTATACAGAGAAGTATTTATATTCAAACGACAAATTAAGATTTGATAATGATTTTAGAGAATTTATGATGTATCCAACAAAACATTATTTGCAAAAAATAATGTTTACAAAACAGTTTGAAGATTTAGTGAATAAACTTCAAAACAAAAAAGTTATTATTTATGGTACAGGAGCTTTATTTCAATCGGTCTGCAATATGTTTGATCTGAGAAAGTTAAATATTATATCTGTATCAGATAAAAAATATCTTTCTGAAGAAGAATTTTTTGGATATAAAGCTATTCCACCTAAAATGATTTTTGATATTGGAGCAGATTGTATTTTGGTTGCAGTACAGGAATATGAAAGAATTATAGAAGATTTTAAACAAAAAGCTCCTGATTATATGGAAATTATACCATTAGCAAGAAAGTTTGAGGGGATTAAATGAAACAAAACATTAAGGTAGCCATACCTTTAAAAACTAATAGTGAACGTATAGAAAACAAGAATTTACGTCCTTTTATAGGCGAAAAAAGTCTTTTTGATATTAAGTCAGAACAGTTATTAAAAGTTTTTAAGCCGGAAGATATTTATGTTTCATCTGAAAATCCTGATGTCGCAAAGCTTGTTAAAAAATATGGATTTAATTTCCATTTACGGGATATCGCTTTAACTACAAAAACCGCTAGAGAAAATCAAATTGTTAAAAATATAACCGATGCAATAGATGATAAAACTTGCGATGTAATGTGGGTACAGGTTACACAGCCATTATTTGATGAATTTAAAGAAATAATAAATAAATGGGAAAATCTTGATAATAAATACGATTCACTTGCTGTAGTTAAAAAGATTTCACACCATATTTTAGATGAAAAAGGAAATCCTATTAATTTTAATTTTGGCTACTGGCATAAAGTTTCACAAGACCTGCCTAAGTTGTATGAAGTTACTTGGTCTGCTTTTATTATGAAAAGAGCTATGTTAGAAGAGGCATATTATCAAATAGGAAGGTGTCCTTATTTGTATGAAACGAATGCTCCATTAATTGATATCAATAATATAACTGAGTTTGAAGTTGCTCAAATTCTATATAGACATTATATGATGTTAAAAACAGAAAATCAGATTCAAGTACAGAAAGGAATTCAAGATGTTAGATAAATATTTATACAATAAAGAGTTTTATTATTATAAAGACAAAAATTGCCGTTATTTAATACGAACAGTTGGAGAAAAACCATTGATTTGTATTGGGCTTAATCCAAGCTCTGCAACACCTTCAAAAACTGATAATACTTTTCGCAGATTACAAAATATAGCTAATTTTAATGATTTTGATAGCATAATTGTTTTTAACCTGTACCCATTTTTAAATTCTGAAACCTATAAAAAATCATCTATAATAAATGAACAAGAAAAAATAAATTTTCAGGTAATAAGTAATATTATTCAAGAATTATCAGCATCTATGAAGTTAAAAATCTTATTTTGTTGGGGAGATAATATTAAAAATTACGAGAATTATAAGTATAACAGAAGAAAGATGTGTCAAATATTAGAAAATTTTTCTAATGATATTTATTGTTTAAAAAGAACAAAAGAAAATAATCCTATAAGTCCTATTTTTATGAAGACAAATACTACATTACAAAATTTTGAAGACGATTTTGAATCATATCTAAAAGATTAAAAAGAGAGGAGTTATTATGTTAAGCTTTGAATTTGTTGAAACCTTATCACCTAAGGAAATAGAAACTATTACTAGCGTATTTAGTAATTTTGGCAAACCAATATTTTGGAATATTTTAAGAGTAATAATAAAATATCCTGATTTAACACAGCAAGAAATAGCTACAATGGTAGGAAAGAAAAATATTTCAGAAGAAGTAGGTTTTCTTGAAAAACACAGACTCGTTGAAGTAACTGAAGATTGGTTAACTAGAACAAAAAGAGTTAAAAGGTATAAAATTATTGACAGCGAATTAATGCGTGCATTTGATAAATATACCGTATCTAATGTTCGTAAGTTTTCTAGAAAATTTTATGAGCCAATTGATTAAGATTTTTCATGTTAAGAATTATTATGCCATTTATCTATTTAGATAAGTGGCATTTTTTCTATAAAAAGAGGATTTTTAATTTTAAGTGCAAGGCTTAAACTCAATATTAATGAGGGTTTTAGCTTTTTCTTTTTGGAATCCGTTTTGCTTGGATAAATATTTTTTGAGTTTATTATAAAAGTATCGGGATGAGCCAATTGCTTTAAACGATGAGTTTAGTACATTGACAATTAAATAACGACAGATACAAAAAGCCTGTAAGTACAGGCAGAAAGGAAAGGTGCTTATGGAAGATATAAGCAAAGACACGAGTTGAAAAGCTCAACAGGAGAAGAGGTTTACCCTTCAAGAAAAAGAAGAGATTAAACAGCTACTTAAAATCATTTTGCAGTCGATTTTAACTGTTTAACCTCTTCGAGAGGGATTGCTCCCCCTAAGAGCAACGTAGAAATGCTCCGTATTTATTGTTTATTATAACCTAAATCAGAGCATACAGTATTACAAAAAACCAAAAAGGAGATTTATGATGGCAAATAATATTATTAAAATTAATGCTATTTCAATAGCAGACGTACTCAAAAACATCAACAAAGAAGACAAAGAAAACCTTGAAAAGTATTCTTTTGTTGACTTTGAGGGGGCTGTTACTAAGTACAGCAAACCAATTAAAACAGAAGATGTGATGAATGTCATACAATTCTATCTTTCAGCACTTCTAAACAAATTCACAGAAGAAGAGTTGAAAGAAAAGACCGTAATTGTAGAATTACCAGAAGAACTAGCAGAGCAAGTAAGCTTTATCAGGCAACAAAACCTCCTATTTAGAAAAGGCAATTCAGCATTTTCTGTTACAATCACCCCTTATAGAGAGTTGGTTGTAGAATATGACAGCGAAATTAATGCCAAAGACGTAACCTGGTATTCAAATATACTCGGAATACTTAGTGTCAACAGAGTTGTCAAGGATAAGTCCTACATGGAATTTTGGCAACAAGCCTAGTCATATTAAAACGGTTGGGGCATTCCCTCAACCGTTTTTTAGTACACAATACAAGGAGTATTTATGATACAAAACACAACTGAAAATAAAAATTCTGCTCTGTACTATTTTTATACAGACAGTAACGGTAATGAAAAATCCACTAAAATCGCTAACTATACGCTTAATTCAATTGCAATAGTTAAACAAATATTATCTACTAAAAACAAATACGAAACAGCAGAATTTCTCGCTTTAGCTATCGCTAAAGAGCAAAGTCCGCAAAATCGGTTTATCAAACTAATTAGCGGAAGTGATGAAGAAGATGTTAAAAGCTTTACTAAGGCTCTGCATAAAGGCATTGTAGGCTTATCAGAAAACTTTTCTAAGCGTGTTTACTGACTGATTAAAAAAATGCTTTATCAGGACATTAGCACAATCAATTTCTACAAAAATTACGGTTATCAGTTCTCTGATAACATTTTTGTTTTTGGAAACAAAATCTTTGATCTAAAATCTTCTGAACTCAAAAATTATCCCTGATGTGGTAAATAATTTTTGTCTAACAGATAAAGAAAAACTCCAAATTTTCGCTAAAAATCGTCCCTCACCGATTTATTTTGAATCAGAAAATCCGAAGAAAATAATGTTAGAATTTTTTAGTGAAATAACATTAATTTACAAAGATTCAGCGGTTTTAATGGCAATAGGAGTATGTTTAGGAGTTCTTTTTTATGACCTGTTTATCAGGTATGCTCAGGGTTTTCCTTACATAATCCTATTTGGCGAGCCAACATCAGGCAAAACAACACTTCTTTACTGCTTAGCGGCAATTTATGGGTTTACTAATCATACAGAGCTGACAAGCGGTACTTCAACAATAGCGATAATTAGAGAAGGGCTTTCAAAGCTCAACAATATTCCTCTTTTTATTGATGAACTTGAAAAAGCTTTGTTTGAAAAACTCGTAGATGTAGGCAAAGACAGTTTTTCATCCACTCCGAGAAAGAAATGTTCAAAAGACGGCTCAGAAACAGTAACCGATATTAATACAACTTTCTGTATTACAACTAATCATTTCTTTGAAAATATGACCTTAGCGAACTTTTCAAGAAGTATTCTCGTTGATATTCCTAAGGGTAAGTTTGATTTATCTAGCTTTAAATATCATTCAAAAAATGAGTTAGAAAAGTTATCAGCGTTTTTGCCTTTGATTTTGAGCTATCGGGATAAAATCCTTACAAGGTATAAAAAACAATACTCAATAGCTCAAAAATACAGCTCATATTCAAGGCTGTGTAACAATGCCGCAATTGGAATGGCTGTATGGGATGTTATTAATGAAATCTTAGAAACGGAGCTTGTTAATACTGATACTCTCGCAAAAGAGTATTTTGAATACTTTGAGCGTTATCTCAATACTGAACTTCAATACGGCGATGTATTTTTGAGTAATGTTTACCGCCTGTTTGTTAAGCAAGAACTTATTTATGGTCGGGATTTCATCATCACCAAAGGTCAGTTTTTGAGGATTAATCTTAAAAAATACTGCGATATTTTCAACAGCTTAAATGATAGGCAAAAACTAAATACCGCACAATTGAAGTTAAGATTAGCTAATGACAAACGGTTTAACCTCAAAAGCTCTGACTTAAAACCAATTGGTAAAGCGATTAAGGTTGATATATCGGAAAATGAAACACTTCTAGACATTCAAAATCGGATTACTCCTCTAGCTAATGAGGAGGTCGAAGATGAGTAAAAGAGCTGATGTGTATATTAGATTATCAAGTAAACCTCAAGAAAAAGGCTTGTCAAGAGAAACTCAGGAGGAAAAATGCAGAGAATACTGTGAAAAATACGGCTACATAGTTCGTAATATCTATTATGAGAATAAAAGTGCTATGAAAGCCCATAAACGACCTGTATTTGAGCAAATGATAGCAGAACAGCATAAAAACAAAGCTGACGTTATCATTTCTTTTTGCCTAAACCGTTTAACAAGAAATCCATACGATTTTGAACCGCTTGAAACTCTTGTGGATAAGCATAATATAACGATTATTTGTCTGCAAGATAATCTTGTAATTACTAAACCTTTTAAGGCTCATGAAAAATTCCTTGTTAGGATTTTAACCGCAAATGCCGAGTTTGAAGTTAATCACATGAACGAAATCCGCAAGTACGGACTAGTTAAAAGAGCTCAAACAGGAATAAGACCAAGTAAGCTGAATTACGGCTATACGAAGCTTAAAAGCGGTAATATTGCGATTGTACCTAAACAGGCTCAATTTGTCAGAAGAGCTTACGAACTGTATTCAACAGGGAAATACTCTCTTTCAAATCTGCCTGAAATCCTTTTTGAAGAAGGTTTAAAGTATAGCAATCAGAAAAACGGTAAAATTCCTAAATCCAGTCTAAGCAGTATGTTAAAAAGCAAGTTTTATACAGGAAAATATAATTTTCCAGACTGCAAAGAGGAGATTACTGGTAAGTATAAAGCGATTATTAGTGATGAACTTTTTAACAAAGTCCAGTTAGTCTTAAAAGGTGCAACTTCTGAAAAGATTGTTAAGCATGAGTTTTTATACTCAAATCTTTTAACTTTCAAGGGCACAAGTAAGCTGATGACTGGCGATATTAAAAAGGGCAGGTACATTTACTATACTTGCAAGGATGACGAGGGTAAATATCTCTGCGTTAATGAGAAAATCATTAATAAAGAGTTGCTTTCTTACCTTAAAGAAATCCGTCTGAATCTTATACCGAAAGAGCTTGTTAAAGAGGTCTTGAAAGAGTTATTAAAGCCTTTAAAACAAGAGCTTGCAATCCTTAGAGGAAAAGTAAGTCATAAATATCACAAGGAGCTTGAACTTCAAAATACTATTAATGAAAACGAGATTGATGATGTTGAATTAATAGAGCTTGAAAAAGCTTTGATAGAAGATACTTACGGCGATTTACCTTTAAAAATAGAAAATTTGGAAAAGAAAATCTCTGAAAAGACTTCTCTCTGTGAAAGTACTATGACTAAACGCTTAGCCGATATCTTTATCACTCTTGATTTTGAAACAAAAAGAAAAGTGATTTCACTTATTAAGAATAAGTTTGAAGTTGATAAGGACAAAAAGGTAAAGCTAACCTTTAAGTCTGCGTTTCGTAAGATTCGCAAGCGCTAGTTTAATCGTGTTCATTGTTATAATCCTCCTTAGTTAACATTTATCCTGGAAATTTGAATTATTGCCACACTATAAAGTGTGGCTTTTTTTTTTATGCCTTTTTGCTTTTTAGAAAGGTTTTCAAACATTTTTTCTTAAAAAGTATTTACTATTTGCAAAAATGATAAAAAATAAAATCAAATAGAATTCAGATTTTATGGAGTTAAAAATTATGCTTAGCTACCTTGATGTGCTAGATATTTACAACCGTAATCACGGCACAACACAATATTTTAAAAGACCTTATAACGGTAATTTACTTTATACTGACGGAATAATGGACTTTCAGAAGAGTTTAGAAGCTTTTTGGATTGTTGATAATGTAATCAGTTATATGCCAAAGATTTTGGAGCGTTTCCGTAAGTATGAATCAACTTATTATACAATTGAGATAGTTTTGAACAAAGAATACAGTGGTTATATGGAAGTCTATGCAGAAGATTACAATGATAACAGCGATTTTGATGAGCATATCACCATAATTAAGCAAGAAATCCCGTTTATAGATTTACCTTACAATGAGGAAGAGGAATTAACTTCTTACAAAATGTATTTAAGAATTTTGAGCTACGAAAAAGAACAGTTTGTTTTACTTCTTCCAACAGAAGATTAACCAACTAAACAAACGACTGGCAAACATAGTAATAACGACTAATACAAAAAGCCTGCAACCCTCAATTCTACTACTCATAACTTTGTAGCACGACCAAACGACCTCTTTTTGAAAATTGTTCTGCATTTTACCTTTTTTGCTTGTGGAGTTTCGTCTGTCAACCTTTATTTACTTTTTTAGAATACCGTAAATAATTAAAATAGAATGAAACAGAATATTGAGGAATAAAATTATGGAACACAAACAAGTTGTAATTTACGCAAGGGTTTCGAGCCGTGAACAGGAGCGTGAAGGGTTTTCTATTCCTGCTCAATTGAAGTTACTTAAAGAATACGCTCTTAAAAACGGTTTTCAGATAGTTAAAGAGTATTCAGACGCTGAAACAGCCAAAAAAGCGGGAAGAACTAATTACAATGAGATGTTAGCTTTCCTAAAAGCCAACCCAACAATCAAAACCGTTCTTGTTGAAAAGACCGACAGGCTTTACCGCAACTTTAAGGACTACGTAACCCTTGAAGATTACGACCTTGAAGTCCATTTAGTTAAGGAAAGTACGGTTATTAGCAAAAACTCCAAATCTCACGACAAATTCATTCACGGTATCAAGGTTTTAATGGCAAAAAACTACATTGATAACCTTTCTGAAGAGATTTCAAAGGGTTTAAAGGAGGCTGTTGAGCAGGGTTATTGGCCATTTCAACCGCCTTACGGATATTTAAGAGGGGCTAAAAAGAATTTGATTATTGATAAGTCAAGAATTTTATTTGTAAGACGTGCTTTTGAGCTCTTTGCAACTGGCAGATTCTCACTTAGAAAGCTTTGTGAAGAGCTTTTTATTGAAGGCTACTATTACAAGGCTGAAAGACCTAAAATCACTCAATGCGTGCTAGAATGTATGCTTAAAAATGTTATCTATGTCGGACAAATGAACTGTAACGGCATTATTTATCAAGGTAAACACCCTGCAATTGTCAGTCGTGGGCTTTTTGATAAGGCTCAACAGGCTTTTTTAAAGGTTGATAAATCAAAAGTCCGTAAAAACTTTGATTTTCTTTATTCTGGAATCCTAAAATGCGGAGTTTGCGGGTATGCTTTTTGTGGAGAAAGGCAAAAAGGCAATGTTTACTACCGTTGCTCACATCATGATAGGACTTGCCCTAATACTGCGTATATCTCTGAAAAAATGATTACTCAATCGTTTAGAATGCACCTTAAAAGAATCGGGGTTAATAGTGAAGTATATGAACTTATTAAGCTTTCTCTTCAAATGCTTTTAGGTGATGAGCAAGAATATCACCAATCAGAAACAGAGCGTATTCAGCGTGAAATTGAAGAGTGCAAAGAGGTTTTAAAGAAAATGTATCTCGACCAACTGAATAATGTCTTGGATTACGACTTATGGGTAAATTTGAAAAACGATTACGAGGTAAAATTAAGCCGTTTATCAGCAGAGCTACAAAGACACACAAAAGCTAACACAAATTACTTAGATACAGGGTTGAAAATCCTTGATTTATGCAGTAAAGCAAGCTTACCAGCCACCGAACTCAAAGCCGAAGAAGTCGCTCAAATTATCAGAGAAGTTTATTTGAATGCAACAGTTAAAGACAAAAAAGTCAAGCTTATTTTCCGTAAACCCTTTGATTCTATTGAAAAACTCGTTAAGCTCGCAAAACAAGGAATTGCAGAAATCGGATTCGCTGAGTTTAAATCTGCAATAATTTCTTCATACCCTCAATATGTTCAAAGCATTAAAAAAGAGCCCGAAGGCTCTGATTTTGTGAGTCCCACTTGTTTTAAATGGTGGAGGTTAGGAGATTCGAACTCCTGACCCCCTGCGTGCAAAGCAGGTGCTCTACCAGCTGAGCTAAACCCCCACAAGAGTTTCTACATTTATTATATTACATGATAAATTTTTTTTGTAAAGGGGGGGGGAAATAAATTACTTACAGCTTCTTTACAATCTCTTCCAAGCAAATCTTTACATGCGCATAATTTAACCCGCCCTGCATATACGCAACATAAGGTTCACGCATAGGTCCATCTGCCGAAAGTTCTATTGTAGAGCCCTCAATAAATGTTCCCCCTGCCATAATTACCTGATCCTCGTACCCCGGAATATATTCTGGAATTGGTGTTACATATCCGTTTACAGGTGATAAAGATTGAACTGTCCTACAAAATTCTTCCAAATGTTCAGGCTTACCAAATATTATATTCTGTATAATATCAGTTCTTGCTTCATCATAGCGCGGAGCAGAATTAAAACCAATATCCTCAAATACTTTTGCAGCAAGTATTGCCCCTTTAACAGCTTCAGAAACAATCGATGGTGCCATAAAAAGCCCCTGAAAAATGAGTCTATGCTGATTAAACATAGCCCCACCTTCACTACCAATTCCAGGTGCAGTCAATCGATTGGCAGATCTCTCAACCAAAAGTTCCTTTCCTGCAATATACCCGCCGGCTTCCACAATTCCACCGCCAGGATTTTTAATCAAAGAACCGGCGACTAAATCTGCACCTGCCTCCAAAGGTTCCTGTTTATCAACAAATTCTCCGTAACAATTATCTACGAAACAAATACAATCAGGATTTTTAGCTTTTACGATATTACAAATCCTGCCAATAGTCTGCATTGATAAAGATTTTCGTGTAGAATAGCCTTTAGAGCGCTGGATTAAAACCATAGTAGTTTTTTCATCGACCATTTCTTCAAGTTTTGCAAAATCAACATCCATTCCATTTACAAGCGGAACCTCATCATACAAAACTCCATTACCTATAAGAGAAGAACGCTTTGTTTCCTCATCGCCCGCAGTTCCGATAACTTCCTGCATAGTGTCATAAGGTGCTCCTGCTACAGAAAGAAGTTTATCACCGTATTTCAGGTTGCCAAATAATGCACAGGCTAAAGTATGGGTACCAGATGCAAAATGTATACGTACCAGCGCTTTTTCTGCACAAAAAACCTGTGCAAACACTTTATCAAGCACTTCACGGCCTAAATCATCGTGACCGTAACCTGATACTGTATAAAAATGCTCCGGGGCAACTTTATTATCAAAGAATGCCTTTAAAACTTTCCTCTGATTAAAGTCCCTTATATCGTTAACTCTTTCAAATTCCTTTTCTAATGCCTTTTCTGCCAATCTAAAATCATAATTCATAATATACTTCCTTCCAGAGCAATTATAGGATAAAGCAAAATATAGCACAAGAAAAAAGCGATAATTACGTAAATTACCGCTAAATTATGTGTGTGTATTATATTATAGATTTTTTTAAAGTGTGTGTATTCTATGGTAAATGTTAAAATTCCAATTATGCCATTGCTACAAATTGTTTAGCTGCATCATTCTGAGGCATCTGGTCATTTTCACGAATCATGCTGAATGTTCTGTATAATTTGTAACCAAGAGCTTTCAACGGATTAGAATTTACAGAGTCTGCATTTTGTGCAAATTCTTGATTCTGCTGGAATTTAACTGATGCTTTTGGATCTCTTAACATTAATATAGCATTCTGTGATTCCATATCCTTAGAAACTGCACTTGCTCTGAAATTTGTATTTATTAAATTTATATTTGATATTCTATTAACTTGCATATCTATCACCTCTGTGAACTTTCTGTTTCATTAAGTGTTTTATTTACACTTCATTCAACAATTTCATTATGCTACATCTCAAATAAAAAGTCAAGAGGGTAAATCTCTTTTTGTTAACTTTTGTGAAATCCAGTATTCATAAAGCATTGAGGATAAAATGTTAATTGTACACTTAAAAAATAGCCTAACTGGTTGTCGGCTATTCGGTGTAAAAAATACACTAAATACCATGACATGCTCACTGTTCTTTTGTTACATTCTTTTATATTTACTTTTATTATGGTATTATTAACATGGGGAGATGTATGAGAAAAAGAAGCAGTAATACTAATAGGAATAAAACTTTTTCAGAACGCCTTATCTGGATTCAGGGCGGTTTTCTTATAATTATATTACTCTTTATTGTATATCTTTTCTCTGTTCAAGTATTAGATGTAAGACATTTTAGGGTTAAGGCCAAAAATCAGAGGCGTGCAAGTTCTTTTGTTATGAGAGGTAACATATATGACCGAAACGGCATTAAGCTTGCAACAGATACTGTTTATTATGATATTTTTGCCAGAAAAGAAGATTTTGTGCATACACCGGAAGAACTTGCTAAAATTCTCGCCCCAATATTAAAAATATCTCAGATTGATTTAACCGAAAAATTAAGACAAAATATTTCTGTAATATCGCTAAAAAAGAATGTTGACAGGCATACACGGGATGAGATTGCAAAATTAAACCTCAGAGAAATCCCGATGGATAAAAAAAGTATTAGAACATACCCTCAGGGAACTCTGGCCGCACATGTTCTAGGGTATTACAATTTTGATGCAGATGTAGCCTCCGGAGTTGAATTGACTGCTAAAGATACACTGGAAAGCGTTACAAAGACATCTAATTTTGAGATGACGCCTAAGGGTAAAGTTATTTATAATATTTCTACAGACCCTGTAGCTGCAACAAAGCCTGTAAAAGGCAAGGATGTTACATTGACAATTGATGCTGCTGTGCAGCATGTGTGTGAAAAAGAGTTGATGAAGGCTATAGAAAAATTCAAAGCTCACAGGGGAGCCGTAATTGTAATGAACCCTAGAAACGGGGAAATACTTGCATATGCTGTTTATCCATACTTTGACCCGAATAACTTTAAAAATGCTACAAGTTTTCAGACAAAAAATTGGACTTTAACTGACGTTTTTCCTCCGGGCTCTACTTTTAAAGCGATTACAATAGCTTCAGCCATAGAACTCGGTAAAATTAATAAATATTCAAGGATTAACGATACCGGAAAAATCAAGGTAGGCTGGTGGACAATTAAAAATTATGATTATAATAGACATCCTAATCCAGGTATGATTGATTTGGTATATTTATTTGAGCATTCAAGCAATGTCGGTTCTGTACTTGTAGCACAGATGATGAGCAGATTTGAGTATTATAATATGCTTAAGAAATTCGGGTTTGGGGAAAAGACAGGTATTGACTTACCGGGTGAATCAGTGGGCTTGCTTAAGTCACCTGCACGCTGGGATGCTTCCGACCATGCGTCTATGGGTTACGGCTATGGTTCTTCAGTTACTGCTATACAAATGGTTTCTGCTGTATCAGCAATTGCTAATGACGGTGTAAGAGTAACACCGCATGTTATTAAATACTCACCTGAAGAAGAAGCTATAAAAATAAAAAAAGTTCAAGTTATGACGCCTGAGCACGCAAGAGTTGTTACAGAATTACTTACTGAAAGTATAAATAGAGGTAAGTCGCCGATTAAATCTGATAGTTACAATATCGCTGCAAAAACAGGAACTTCAATTAAACCAAAAGAAAACGGAAGCGGATATACAAATAAGCTTTATACATCTATTGTAGGCTATATGCCTTCAAGCGACCCGCAGGTTTTAATTTATGTAATTGTTGACTCTGCTCAGGGTGGTGAAATTTGGGGCAACACGGTTGCAGCTCCAATTTTCAAAGAGATTTCAACACAGATTTCTCATATTCTTAATTTGCAGCCGGACAAAGCTGCAAAGATTTAATAAACGAAAGGAAAAGTAATGAGATTAAGAACACTTATTGACAACATCAATTATGTAGAGCTTGTAAATATGGACAACATGTCTGATGAGATTATGGGGATTTCATATAACTCAAAGAAGACTGCTCCGAATGATTTATTCATATGTCTTACCGGAGAACATGTAGACGGTCATGAATATGCGGAAGAGGCATTTGATAACGGCGCAATTGCATTTGTTGTTGAAAGACGTCTTAATCTTGACGCACCGCAGATTGTTGTTGAAAATACAAGTGAAATTATTGCTCAGATTTCAGACTTTTTCTTCGGTTCACCATCTCAAAAACTCAACGTTATAGGAGTTACAGGAACTAACGGAAAAACAACAGTAACACACCTTATACAGAAGCTTTATGAAGCAAACGGACAGCAATGTGCTCTTATAGGCACGCTTGGACACAAATTTTTCTCCGGCGACACTTATCATGACGCTAAGCATACGACCCCGCAGGCACCTGAACTGCAAAGACTTTTAGAAGATATAAACGAAAAATGTATCAAAAATGTTGTTATGGAAGTTTCTTCGCATGCATTAGCACAGCACAGGGTTGATTTTTGCGACTTCAACGGAGCTGTATTTACAAATTTAACACAGGATCATTTAGATTTTCACATCACCATGAACAACTATTTCAAGGCGAAAGCCATTCTTTTTGAAAACCTTGTTGCTGGAGATTTTGCTGTAATTAATAAAGATGATGAATATTCAGAGAGATTTATTAACGCAGTTTCACCTACTGTAAGCCTTTATACATACGGCATTAAAAATGATGCAGATATAAAAGCTAAAGATGTTGTATTTAACCACAGCGGAGCATCTTTTACATGTATAGTTAAGGACAGAGAATACAAGGTTAACCTGAAGATGAATGGAATGTTCTCTGTATATAATGTACTTGCAGCACTCACTACAGCACTCGCATTAGGAATGGATATTGAAAAATCAATTAAGACTTTAGAAGAAATCGGAGGGGTTGCAGGAAGGTTTGAAGTTATCGTGAACAAACCTACTGTAATAGTTGATTACGCACATACGCCGGATGGTTTGGAGAATGTTTTGAAAGCTGCCAGAGATATTACGCCTAGCGACGGCAGATTAATATGCTTATTTGGCTGCGGCGGTGACAGAGATGCAACTAAACGTCCTAAGATGGGAGCAATTGCAGAAGAACTTGCAGATGTTGTTATTGTAACAAGCGACAATCCTCCCTCGGAAGAGCCGCAGCAGATTATTACTGATATTCTCGCCGGCTTGAAGAGCGTTAATGAAGTAATTGTTGAACCTGACAGAGAACTTGCAATAAAAGAAGCTCACAAAATTGCAAGAGAAAATGACGTTGTTCTTATTGCAGGCAAAGGGCATGAAGATTATCAGATTCTTGCAAATGAAACAATACATTTCGATGACAGAGAAAAAGCAAGAGAAATCTTTGTACAGTAGTCCGTTCAAAAGGGCTTCCGGGAGATAAAGTATAAGTTAGTAGTCAGGCGGCATGAAGCCCGCCCAAGGGTTGAAAAATGAAAACACCTTTATTGATTGAACAGCATTTTCATGGCGCATACGGCGTTGATTTTAATAAGGCAGGGGCAGATGACATTATCGGCCTGTCTTATAAACTCCGTAAACTCGGTATAGGCGGATTTTTTCCGACGCTCGTAACTGATTCTGTACAAAATATAAACAGACAAATCGCTATTATAAAAGAGGCTGCAAAAAGTTGTCCTGCTATTCTGGGAATACACCTTGAGGGAATTTTTATTAACCCTGCAAAGAAAGGAATACACAATCCGGAGCACTTTTTGGAGCTTACTGTTGAGAACTTCCAAAAAATTGAGGATGATTTTATAAAAATTGTGACTCTTGCGCCGGAATTGGACAGCGGGTTGATTGATTACTTAAAAGAGCGCAAAGTTAAGGTTCAGGCAGGTCACTGTCTTTCAATCAATGGTCGGGAAACAGAAGCCGGAACTACAAGTCTAATTAAGAATAACATGTTTCCCTCTAAGCAGCCCTCCACGTTACTAAAAGTTGACGGTGCAACCCACACATTCAACGCAATGTCAGGAGTAACTCACAGAGGCACATCTGCTGCTCTTTCAGCGCTTATTCATGATGAGGTTTACGCAGAAATAATCGGAGATGGTGTTCATGTCAGCGACGATGCTTTAAAACTGTTTTTCAAGGCAAAACCGGAAGACAAAGTTATACTTATAAGCGACGCACTTCCTATAACATACAGTGATATGAAAGAAACGGTCTTTGCGGATTCAAAAATTTATTATGATGGAGATAAGGCAACTTCCGCTGACGGAACTATTGCAGGAAGCACAAAACTTTTGCCAGAAATTATCAAAATTTTAGGCAAAAAAGGAATGTTTAAACCCCGGTTCATTGAAAATACATACCGCTATCACGGTTTAGAACCAATGGGCGAAATTGAATGGGATGAAGATTTTAACCCGCGATTTTGATATATGCTTTAAAAATCTTATTTGCCACTGTATCGTCAAAAGCCTGCTGTATTTTATCCAATGGATAAACAGTTGTAAGCCCCTTCACATTAACTTTGCCCGAAGCAAGAAGGTCAAAAGAATCCTTCAAATCAGCCGGAGAAGGAGAATAACTTCCTAAAACAGTCAGTTCTTTGTAATAAATTTCATTATTAGGGTAGCCGTTACTGAGCGGAGTACTTGAGAATACAAGAATTTTTCCGCCGGCACGAACTGCTTTCAACGCTGTATCAATTGCTTTATCAGCGCCGGATGTCATAAACACCCCGTCAACTTCAAAGCTGAAATCAAACGGTTCAATACCCATTTTTTTTGCAAGCTCAATTCTTTCAGGTATCAGGTCACATCCGTAAACCTTATAACCCATAGCTTTCAGCCCTTCACCCATCAGAAGTCCTATTGAGCCCAGACCTACAATAAGTGCTGTATCATCTTTTTGAAGTGCACATCTTTTTATGGCTCTTATGCAGCACCCGAGAGGTTCATAAAAAGAGATTTCTTCATCTGTCATATTTTCAGGAACAAGGTAAGCAACATTTTTCAGATGTTCTTCTGATACAAAAACTTTTTCGCTGAACCCGCCCGGGAAAATATTTGTTTTCTTGAAGTGTTCACACATTGAAACATTGCCGTGTTTACAGAAGTTGCATTCTCCGCAGGGAATGTGGTGAGATGTAACAATTCTGTCACCTTTCTTAAATTTTGTATCGGAATTTATTTCAAGAATTTCAGCAACTATTTCATGCCCCAAAACAGCGCCGTCATGAACGATTTTGTGTCTAAATTTAACAATATCAGAACCGCAGAGCCCGCAGCCTAAAGTCATTACAATTGCGCCTTTGCGTCCATCTAATTTAATATCATCAATCTCACTGACAATAATTTTATTCTCTTTTACCTGTGCAACTTTCATCAATACTCACCTTTAACCCTTGCGAACTTAGTATTTGCATAAAAATATTTCAAAATCTGATAAGCATTATAACCGCGTTTTGCCAGATTATTTGCGCCATACTGGCTCATACCTACTCCATGGCCGTTTTTCTTTATGCCGTCATCAAAAGATGGGACAGATTTTAAAAACGGCAAATCAGATGACCAGACCTGTCCTCCGGTTTTTGTTTTACCGCCTGCTGACGCAGAATAATATGCAGGGACAATTTTTCCCTGACAAACAAGAACTATGCCGGCAGTTTCTTCTACAGCTTCATTGGTATTTGTTTTTTCAGCGCTTGCACCTCCATATGCCTGATCTTCCGGAGTATCTTTCAGGTCATAGCCGTATTTTGCACGTTTTCCTCTGTTTGCAATTGCGTAACTTCTCGCTGCAATCGCCTGAGCTTTATGAGCTTCGTGCTCCCAGCTTGAAGGCATTTCGGATGGAACAACCCCTCTTAAATATTTTTCAAGAGGTATGTCATTAATTACTGTAAGCCCCATACCGTCATTTATAATCTTAAAATTTCCGCGGTACCATTTTCTTTTAACACTCAGGAAACCGCCTGTTTCAGGTTTTATAACAATCTTGGACGCACTCATCTTATTCCACTGGCCGTTTACTTTTATTGCAATTACTCCGCGGTAAGGCTTCATCTCATAGCCTTTCATTTTTTCCATCACAAAAATAAGCTTGTTTGTATCACAGTTGATTACCTGTGCTTTTGTAGATGCGCCGATAAAAGTTTTATTTACATTTGTTTGGAGTCCGATTTTTATCGCAAAACAAGGACAGCTTAAAAATATAAATGTTATAAAAAGTATTAAACCTCTTCTCATCCCCATAAAATTATTATAGCAGGCAAAAAAAATTTTTTCAGGTTTTCAAATAAAAAAAGGAGAAAAAATGCAAATAAACAATAGCAATTATCAGATTTCACAGCCGAATTTTCAGGCAAGATACTTATCCAGAAGCATTTCTACCGCTGCAAAAAACAGAGCTGAAGCAGTTATAGATATTTATTCTTTAAACAAAAACGATAAAAATTTTATTGAAAGAGTTTTAAACCTTCTGAAAGGCCACAACCTTCCGGAAGACAAACTTGCAATTTCCGGCCGTGATCAGAAAGCAAGCGTGAAAGAAGCTTTAAATAAAGCACTTAAATACGACGGAGATAGTGATGATAAAGTTTTAATAGCAATTGAGGACAACAAAAATATTGTCGGAATTGCAGATTACTCCGACTACGGCGATATTTGTCTTAACACGCTTTATATGTTTAAGAACAGCATACAGAATATAGGACGAAAATCACTCCTGCTTCAAATGTTAAAACATGTAAAAAGCCACGGTGATGTGAGCGCAGACATAAAGGCTGAAAGATTAAATAACGAAGCTAAAAAATATTACTCTAACCTTGGTTTTATTAAAGATAAGCTTTCCAGCATTGTTGAATTAACCATATTCAGCGATGATATTGCTAATAAAATTAATAAGATTGAAACAGGTTCAAGCTTTAACATGAAGAAAACCAGATTTACGCAAAAAGAATTCGACCTTGCGGAAATTATGAAACTTGATTAACCGCGCTTAACAAGTATTGCAATCTGCTCTCCGTAGCTGTTTACACAGCCGTTAGTTTCTTTTATTTCGTAACTAACTTCGCTGTCAGCTGCTTTTTCTTTGAGTGCAAATGCTTCTGCACTTTCCAAATCTTTAAACTCTGCAGCCATCTCTGCTTCAAAATATGATGGTTTGTCAATATAAACTTGATACATAAGCACCTCCTGATTCTGGTATATTACAGTTGCATTAAAATTTCAATAAAATTTTCATAATCAACTTCTTTTAATGTTACAGGGCTTCCCTCTGACGGAGAAATCAATACAGATACTGCTTTTATTTCATTGTACGTATCAGCATAAGTAAACATCGTTTCTTTTCCTGATATAACTGATTTCACCAGTCCGGCATAGAATGAATTTTCTCCGGCTGAAAGAGCATAATACGGAATATTAAGTTTATTAATCAGCGTAAAAAATCCGGCAGGATAGTTATGTACAGAGCCGGAGAATTGAGCAGGAGATACTTCTCCGGCTTCTTTATACTGTGTAATAAGGGTATCAAGTCTTGTATGCTCACCATATTGGGATGAAAAAACTATTTCTTCCACGTTATTATCAAAAACTTTAATCATTGTACTCAAAGCTGCTTTATCAATCGGACTCAGCTTTCTTCTTACAAGCGGAGGAATTGAAGATACGTCAATTTCTTCCGCTGATTTAATGTAACAAAAATCTTTGATATAGAATTTCATGCTAAAATTATACAATAAATGATTATAACAAAATACAATGCTATATGTAACCTCGGGGATAATATTGAAAAAGTCTTTATCAAGGCTTTGAACGGTGATGCCGGATGTTTTGAACTGCGAAATTCAAGACGCCTCGGATGTATTAATACCCCCCTTGAAGAAATCAAAGAGGAAAATTACAACATAAGAGCCAATCAGCTTATTCTGAAAGTATTGAAACCGCTTGAAATAGAAACGCTTGATAAAAATTCGACTGCTATAGTTGCAGCGACTACAAATTCGGGAGTTGAGGAGTACGAAACAAGCAGAAACCCTAAGCATTTTGAAATCGGAAATCCAGCAGAATTTGTACATAAATATTTCGGGTTTACAAATTTCTATACATCAGTATCGACCGCCTGTTCTTCAGGTATAAAAGCTTTTTCTATCGCAAAAGAACTTCTCGAAAAGGAAATAGCCCAAACAGTTCTTGTTATTGGTGTTGATTCAATTGCCAAACTTCCTGTTTACGGATTTGATTCACTTGAAATATTATCCGGAGAGCCGGCAAATCCGTTCAGTAAAAACAGATGCGGAATTAATATCGGAGAAGGTGCAGCAGCTTTTATAGTATCTAAAGAAGGTGAAGGTATAGAAATTACCGGAATCGGAGAAACTACAGACTACTATCATTCAACAACTCCAGATCCGGAAGGAATTGAAGCTGAAAAAGCAATAAGGCTTGCCCTTGGAGAGATGAAGCCGGAAGATATTGATTACATAAACCTGCACGGAACAGGCACGCAGGCTAATGATTTAATGGAAGCAAGAGCTGTTTATAATATTTTTGGCGCTAAAGTACCTGCAAGTTCAACAAAGCCGCTCACAGGACACTGCCTCGGTGCAGCTGCAAGCATTGAAACAGCACTCTGCTGCAGGCTTTTAGAAAAGGGCATAGATAAAGTTTTTCCACACATATACGACGATGAATACGACGAAAAACTTCCTAAAATCCTTCTTGCAGATAAGAGTACAAAATCAGGAGAAGTAAAAACCTGTCTTTCCACATCTTTTGGATTTGGAGGAACAAACTGCGCTATAGTATTAAGGAGAAAGATATGTACGACTTAACAAAAATACTGCCGCACAAACCGCCAATGATACTGCTTGATGACATTCTGGAGATGGACATTAAAAACGGCACGCTTACAGCTGTATTTAAGGTAAATCAGCAAAAGATATTTTATGAGGCCGGAAAGGGAATAAATACTCTTACCGGTATTGAATTTATGGCACAGGCAATCGGATGTTATGCCTATTTTAAAAATAACTGCAAAGAGCCAAAACCCGGTTTACTGCTGGGTACAAGGCTGTATAATAACAAAATTCCTTATTTTGAAAAGAATGAAGAATATAAAGTCACTGTAAAAGAAGTATTCACTGATAACAAAATTGCCGCTTTTGATTGTTTAATATATGATAATAGCGGTGAAGAAATTACAAGTGCAGGGGTAAATGTTAGTGGAAGTAATTAAGTGATTAAAAGGAGTACCCATGAATAAATGGATTTTAATTACAGGCTCAAGCAGAGGTATCGGGCGTGAAACAGCTTTATATCTCGCAGAAAACGGCTACAATATAGTTCTGCATTGTTCAAAAAATACTTCAAGGCTTGACTCTTTAAAAGAACAAATTATTCAAAAGGGCGTAGAAGCACGTGCTGTCGCATTTGACATTAAAAACAGGGAAGAAACAGAACATGCACTTATTACGGATATTGAAAAAAACGGTATTTATTACGGAATTGTTTTAAATGCAGGCATAGCAAAAGATAATCCGTTTCCCGCAATGGAAGACAAAGAATGGGATGACGTTCTTGATACCAATCTTGGCGGATTTTATAATGTCTTAAAGCCGATTATTATGCCTCTTATACAGCAAAAGAGAGGAAGAATCATAGTAATGTCTTCAATTTCCGGCCAGTGTGGAAACAGAGGTCAGGTTAACTACAGCGCCTCAAAGGCCGGCCTGATTGGAGCTGCGAAAGCTTTAAGCCAGGAAGTTGCAAAACGCAAAATTACAGTTAACTGCATTGCACCCGGGATTATTGAAACTGATATGACAGAAGAACTGCCGGAAGAAGCAGTTAAACAAATACCTATGCGCCGTATGGGAAGCGGAAAAGAGGTTGCAAGCCTTGTTAATTATCTCCTTAGTGAGGATGCCGGATACATTACAGGTCAGGTAATCGCTGTTAACGGAGGGCTTTATCTGTGAGAAGAGTTGTTATTACAGGAATGGGAATAACTTCCCCGCTCGGTTCTACTGTAAAAGATGCGTTTGAAAGATTAAAAATATATAAAAACTGCGTAGAACACTGGGAAAAACTTGACGAATACGAACGTTTAAATACTTCTCTGGGCGCATTTGCAAAAGGATTTGAAATTCCTGAACACTTCACAAGAAAAGTAAGACGCACAATGGGAAATGTAGCTTTAATGGCGGTTGTTACAGCAGAAGAAGCTCTGCGTAATTCTGGACTTTCAGGCGATAAAGTTATTACAAATGGAAGAACCGGCGTAAGTTACGGTTCATCAACAGGTTCTCTGGACGCAATACTTGATTTCTATTCAATGTGTATTGATAAGGAGGTTAAACTCCTGAATTCAGGTTCTTACATCAAAATGATGCCTCAGACAACAGCTGTAAATATTTCTCTTTATTTTCAAACACACGGAAGATTAATCCCGACCTCAACCGCTTGTACTTCGGGTTCAATGGGCATCGGCTACGCATATGAAGCGATTAAAGATGGTTATCAGGACGTTATGATAGCCGGAGGCGCCGAAGAAATCCACCCGACACAAGTTGGTGTATTTGATACACTTTATGCGACAAGCAGTAAGAATAATACGCCGGAGCTTACGCCTTCGCCGTTTGATAAAAACCGTGACGGGCTTGTAATAGGAGAAGGAGCAGGAACTCTTATTTTAGAAGAATATGAACATGCTAAAGCAAGAGGTGCCGAGATTTATGCTGAAATAGCAGGTTTTGCGACTAACACAGACGGAACACATATTACAAACCCGAATAAAGATATGATGGCAGAGGTTATGAAGCAGGCTCTTCAAAGTGCAGGAGTTTCTGCTGGTGAAATAGGTTACGTTAACGCACACGGTACAGGAACGATTAACGGAGATATTGCAGAATCTTTAGCAACAGAAAATGTTTTTAAAAGAGAAGTTCCGATAAGTTCTATAAAAAGCTATACAGGCCACACACTGGGCGCCTGCGGAGCTATTGAAACAATTCTTGCCGTAGAGATGATGAATAAAAAATGGTTCAATCCAACTCTTAACCTGAAAGAAATTGACGAAAACTGCGGTAAGTTAGATTATATTCAGAATGAAGGCAGAGTTATAGAGACAGAATACGTTATGACCAATAACTTCGCATTCGGAGGGATAAATACTTCAATTATATTGAAGAAGTTTAGTAAGTAATTTTACCGAGAATAGTACGTTTTTTTGCACCCGTACATGACGGCAGATTATTTGGAATGCCGTAATAATTGCAGTAGCCTAAAAGCGCAAATGCCATAACCTCTTTGAAGTTATTAGAAATTCCATAATCCTCATGGGTTTTTAATTCAATATGTTTTGGAAGATAATTTCTCAAGAATTTCATCATTGTTTTATTATAAGCCCCTCCGCCGCCTATTATTGCAGTATCTACATGAGTCTGAGGATAAACAAATCTTTCATAAGCCTGAGCAATTGTTTTTGCTGTAAGCGCAGTCAGTGTAGTAATAATATCCTTTGGTTCAGAAGGCGCTGTCTTCAAAATATTTTCAATATATTTGTTTGAAAAATATTCTCTGCCTGTAGTTTTTGGAGGGTCTATAAAATAATATTCGTCCTGCAAAAGACAATCCAGCCAGCTTTCGCAAATATTTCCTTCTGAAGCAATTGCCCCGTCTTTATCATATTTTTGTCCGAAGAATTTTTGCGTACAATAATCAATCATAATATTTCCGCATCCGGTATCAAATCCAAAAGTTTCACAATCATCAGACACAACCGTTACGTTAGAAATTCCTCCGATATTCTGAACGAGTGAGTTTTTAAACCATTTTTCATCAGCAAAACATACAAGCGGTGCTCCCTGTCCGCCTGCTGCAATATCTTTTTCCCGGAAGTTTGAAACAACCATACATCCTGTTTCATGCGCAATTACAGAACTTTCGCCAATCTGTAAAGTACTCTTTAAAGAAATTCCGTCAAGTTTTTCATCAAAAGGATAATGATAAATTGTCTGGCCATGACTTGAAATCAAATCAGGTTTGCCAAATTCTGCAATAAGTGTATTTGCAGCGTCAGCAAAACATTTGCCTGCAGCAAAATTAAGCTGGCACAAATCTTTTACAGAAAGATCTCCTCTAAAAGCTGAAAAAAGTTTTGCTCTTATATGTTCAGGATACGAATAATTTATACCGTGAATAAGTTTTACTGACATATCCGGATAAACTTCACAAAGTCCGGCATCAATTGAGTCGCAGGAGGTTCCGGACATCAAACCAATAATCTTTTTTGTTTCTTTTTCTTCCATAAAGCAATTTTAGCACATAAAAAGAGACTTTCCATAAACAGGAAAGTCTTTTTAACCCAATAATCTCCTACCCCAAAAATCTTTTGAGTCCTCAAATCTCCAATAGTTTAATCTCTTAATCAGGTAAATGTTTTGTTAAAATTGATTTGTGTTTTTTGTTGTAAATGTTCTAAAAATTTTAAATCTTTTTTCTATCTTTGACTCCCCCCGAGTCTAGCAGCCATCACTCCTTTCAGGTATGTGTATATAGTATAATTTTCTTATCTTTTTATCAAGTAAATAATTTCGTAAAAATTTTTACAATTCCCCATGCTCCCCATGCCTGCAAAGAAAAAACCGAATTAACAAAAGTTTACGTTTATAATACATAAAAATTCTATTGACAATCTTTTTTTTACGGCAATCGTAATATTCTTGCAACATTCATTTATGTGTAAGATAATAAATCTATGAATTATTATAAAAAATACACGCCTTATTTATTTTTACTTCCTGCGGCTGCAGTTTTGATAGTATTCTTTTTTATTCCGTTTTTCCAAACTTTTGGATTAAGTTTTTTCGATTATTCTTCAAGCCTCTATAATCCAAATTTCGTCGGAGCAGATAATTATATAAAACTATTTAAAGAACCTGTTTTTTACAAAGTCATGTTCAATACTTTTATGTACCTTGTAATTGCAGTCCCTTTTCTTGTAACATTTCCTCTTTTTCTGGCAATATTGATAAATCAGAAAATAAGAGGAATAACTCTCTACAAAATACTCTTATATCTTCCGGTAATTGTGTCAATCGTAGTTGCAGCAATTGCTTTTAAATGGCTTTACGCCGGTCAGGGTATTTTGAATTATATATTATCATTATTTCATATCAAATCTATCGGCTGGCTCGTAGATACAAAGTGGGCTCTTTTTTCTGTTGCATTAGTTACTATCTGGAAGGGTATCGGATATTACATGATGATTTATCTTGCATCTTTAATGAGCGTACCGCAGGATTTGTATGAAGCATGTGATATTGATGGTGCAAATTTTATCACCAAACATTTGACTGTTACTATTCCGCACATAATGCCGACAATTGCGCTTGTATCTACTATAAGTACAATTTCCGCGATGAAAGTTTTTGCAGAAATCTATGTTATGACAAAGGGAGGACCTTTGAATTCTACAAAGACAATTGTTTATTATATTTATGAACGCGCGTTTGAAAATCTTGATTTAGGTTACGCCTCAGCACTAGCAGTAGTTCTGCTTGTTGTCGTAATGGGATTTTCGTTAATTAACATTCTATTTTTTGAAAGGAATAAATACACGGATATCTAATGAACATTCTTGTTATTACTGATTTATATCCTGTCAGGAAAAACGAAAAAAATACACCAAAAACAATAAAAAATTTTGTTGAATGCTGGCAAAAAGAGGGGCATGAGGTTCAAGTTATCAAGCCGAATTTTTTATTAAATTCGTTTGTGAGAAAAAAGCCTTTTTACAATAGCGGAATTTATGGAAACGTAGAAAATATTAATTATTTTTTTCCGTTTTGGGGAAATATTAAAGATAAGATAAGAACGGATTGGAATGCAGATTTCATAGCCGCACATATGCCAAGCGGTGAAATTTTTGCAAACAAGCTCGACTTAGATTTTATTGCAGGAGTCCACGTTTCGGATTTAGAAGTTTTAACCAATCCTTTGTATTCAATTTATTTCAAAACAGAACTGGAAAAGGCACATAAAAACGCCAAAAAAATCGCATGCCGTTCTGAGGTTTTAAAAAACAAATTTCTGAAACTTTATCCTCAGTACAAAGAAAAAACTTTTGTCTGCTATTCCGGTATAAATGAAAATTATATAACTAAACGGCTCTGGCAACCTGACAAAAAAGTGAAAGTTTTAACCTGCGCAAATTTAATCAGACGCAAAAATATAGACAAGGTTATCAGAGAGTGTGAAAATCTTGATGTAGAACTCAGAATTATCGGTGACGGAAAAGATTTAAAAAGATTGAAAAGCATTTCACAAAAGCCGGTATTTTTAGGCCGTATGGGACATGAACAAGTTCTTGCAGAGATGAGAAAAGTCGATATTTTTGCACTCCCGAGCATTAATGAAACTTTCGGCATGGTCTATCTTGAAGCAATGGCATCAGGATGCATTACTGTTTGCACAGAAAATGACGGTATTGCAGGAATTATCGAAAATAACCAAAACGGTTATTTCTGGAAAGATGGAATTATTGAAGAAATTATTAATTCGCATAATCAGCAGGAAATCCTAAATAATTCTTACAAAACAATTTTGAACTACACAGCTGAAAAAGCTGCAAAAAATTATTTAAATAGTTTAATGAAATAGTTTTTTCCCTTACTGGCAAATTTTATTTTTACGTGTTTTAAAGAAATAAGTAATGACATTAATTAAGGAATCATAATGAATAGTATCAATAATTATAACCCTCAATTCAAAGGATTGAGTTTATCAAAATATAACAAAGAGGCACGAATTGCTGCATCAGAATTTATTGCCAATGTTACACATCAAGAAGCAAAGGATGTTATTGAACTAACAAAAACAGCAGGACAGAAAAGAGTCGGATTTTTCAAACAACTTGCAGATAAATACAATAAAGACAACTATCACCGTACACCGGCTGAACGTGAAAGTTCTTCATTAGTAAATCAGATTTTTATTAATGTTACAAATCCGGGTTATATACATAACAGACTTATTTATGAATTCAACGGCTCAATGGAAGCTCTCGGGAGAATTTTCTCCAGCACCCGAAATAAAACTAAACGTACTGCTTTTGCATATCAGGTAAATCGTGAAGTTATCGGAGAGCACAGACATACTTATGAGAACTTAATACCAGAACTTCTTGAATCTGAAAATAGTAAAAAATATGTTAGTAACTTTGCAAAATACAAATCTTATTTAAAACTTCACAGAAATGAAAGCGACGCCGTTAAAAATTTGGACAAAATGGTTTCAGATGGAACCTATAATCATAAAAAGTACGACGCACTTTTAAAACAAAGAAGACTCATTAGCAACTTTCCTTTTGAAAACTCAGAAGTTTTTAACTCAAAAATATTCGCCGAGGATTTTACAGAAGCAAGAGGCAAAGTAATTGATTCACTTCTTTCTAATTTCTACATACAGAGGAATATTGCATCAACCGGTATTGATGAAAAATTAATGCAGCTATTCCAATCTACAACAGATAAGAATTATAAATTAAGAACAATAATTATGGACAGTTATCCGGAAAGATACATTCCAAAGACAACTCCGGAAAAAAATAATGAAATACTCACAGAATTAAATAAATTATTTGACACTATAGACCGTGATAAAAATGCTGAAAACTTTGTGAGAAAAATTGTAAAAAGTGATGTTCCTATTAAAAATATTAAAGAGCTTAATGAAATTTTCGCGCGTATTCCGGCAGTTAAGCTCAATATGTTCAGTAAAAATGCAGAAAATATACTTAATCAAACAACAAGGAATGCAGAAAGATTATCACTTCTGGAAAAAGAGATTGAAAATCCGTTCTTTGAAACTAAAAAGGCTAGAGAAAGCAGAAAGTCAGCTGAAAAATACGGCTTTGCAAAACCTAAAAACTTTATCTCCAGAGCAATAACCAGACTTGTTAATGATTTCAAAATAGCACAATACAAACGTTTGAATATTGTTGAACCTAAGCCTGAAATAAAACCAATAATAGAAACACCTGTTGTTGAGATAAAACCTGAAGTTCAAAAAGTAAAGATAGATCCGAAAGAAGAGGTCAGAAAAAATATTTTTGAAATTTTAACCTCCAAACTCGGTGAAAAGACTTTTGCCAAACAGCGCGAAGCTTACGGCAAAAACGCAACTAAAATGCGTCTGGGCATGCTTCCGGAAATTTTCTCATCAATAGCTGATACAAGAAAAGCTGACAGAGCTGTTGGAAAACACCGTATAAATTCTTCAAACAAAGATGCACTTGACTTATACCTCCTCATAAATGGAAGCAACAAAAAGTATGTAAATTATCTGCTTAAAAAGCGTAATGCAGATAATTCCAGAATGTTTGAAGTTAAAGATATCATTTCTATGGTTAAAAAAGCCGAAGCTAAAATTGCAGAAGACAAGAAAATTAATCCAGAATACCGTGCAAGAGATGCAAGAAAGTATTATAACCATCTATATGAAGCAAAATTAGAACAGTACGGAAAAGCTGCAAGACAAAGCAAAGTTAATACAAAAGCCTAAAAACTCTGGTATAAAATCCTGTTTAATGGTAATATAGTATCAAACGAGGATTAAAAAATGAAAGCAGCTGAGTATTTTAACAACGGTTATTCATGTTCTGAAAGCATAATAATGGAAGCAATTGAAAAAGGACTTGTTCCGGAGGAATTGCTTTCTGTTGCTACGTCTTTCTCCGGCGGAATGGGTTCGGGCTGCTTGTGCGGAGCAATAGCAGGTTCACAAATGGTTCTCGGCTATGTCCTCGGACGCAGCAATGCAAGAGTGGCTGCAAAAAAATTTATTGAAGAATTTAAGAAAAACCACAAAGCAACCTGCTGCCGAGTTTTAACTGCCGGTCTTGATATGGCTTCGCCTGAAAGAAAAGCGCATTGCACAAACATGGTTAATGACTGCTCAAAGATTTTGGAAGAGATGATTAAGGTTAAAGTTTAATGTTTAATAGAACTCTGTTCAAAAAAAGAATACTTTTTGTCGGAATACCTGATATGGCTTATATCGGGCTTGACGGGCTTTTGATGTCCGGAGTTAATATCGTAGGAGTGCTAGGGCCTAAAAAAGACCACAACATGTACTATGATTTCAAAACTTTTGTTCAATCAAGAAGATTGAATTATATTGACTATGATGAACTTGATGAACCCCAGCTTATTGAAGCTGTACGCGCTCTTAATGTTGACGCAGCAGTCGTGTGTTCTTTTAATTACAAAATACCGCGCATTCTTTTGGAATCAACAAAAGATGGATTTATTAACGTACACCCGTCCATGCTGCCAAAATACAGAGGCGGAAACCCGTATTCAAGAGTATTAATCAATGGTGAAACCGAAACTGGTGTTACAATTCATTTTATGGATGAAAGCTTTGACACAGGTGATATTATTGCTCAAAAACCTTATCATATCCATTCAAAGGCAACGATGGGGACAATATTTAATGAATTAAATGTTCTCGGAATAGAGCTTTTGCTGCAAGTTTTGAGAGCATATGAAAATCAGCCGCTTCCCAGAATTAAGCAGCCGGTCGGTGATTTTGTTTCAGGAAAAGGACTGAGCGAAAAAGAATTGTTCATCAATTACAACAGAACCGCAGAGGAAATCGAAAGATTTGTACGTGCATTGAATCCGTTTATTCTTGCAAGTACAACTTTCAGAGGGAACATGATGAAAATTATGAAAGTAGAAGTCGCCTCAGATGCCTTCTGCGTTCCGCATCCTGCCGGTACTGTTGCAAAAATCGAGGATGATAAGTTCTTTATTGCAACTTCAAAAGGACTCGTTGTACCGACAGTAATGCAGTTTGGAAGCTTCTTCATGGGCGACAGCAAAGATTTTATCAGAATTGTTAACCCGAAAATCGGAGAAGAATTCAAGTAACTTTTTCTTTACTAAAAAGAAAAAGTTACCAAAAAGAAAAGAACCTTAAGTCGGGAAACAAATGTTAAAACTACAAGTCTATATTAAAACTCCCGGTTTCCCTCAAAGCAAAACTACTAGAAAAAGTGCTACGCACGTAGACAAATAGTCGGATGGCAATCATCATACTACAAGCCAAAATAACAACTCCAGGCCATCCTCAAAGTATAACTACTAGAAAAAAGGTAAAAAATGGATAAATTAAACTTCTTAACAGCCGGCATTCCGCTAAGAGCCGGAAACAAAGGATACGAAGCAGGATTTAAAATACTTGATGAAATGAATCTTGACGGACTTGAGCTTGAGTTTGTACGCGGGGTTAGAATAAGCGACAAAAGCCGTGATGCAGTCAGCGCAGCAACAAAAGTTATTACAGCTCACGCACCTTTCTACGTAAATCTTAACGCAAGAGAAGAAGACAAGCTTGAAGCAAGCGTCCAGAGAATTATTGAAACTGCGGAAGTTGCAAATGAGCTTGGAGGTTTCAGTATCACTTTTCATGCCGGATACTATCTTGAACAAGATGCAGAGCTTGTTTACAACAATATAAAATCTAAAATTAAAGAGATTACAGACACTCTTGCAAAAGGCGGAAACAAAATCTGGATTAGGCCGGAAACAACCGGCAAAGCTACGCAGTGGGGAGATTTAGAAGAAATTATCAGGCTGTCAAAAGAGTTTGAAACAGTTCTTCCTTGCGTTGATTTCTCACATTTGCACGCACGTTACAACGGAATATCCAATACCTATGATGAGTTCTGTGCAATTTTTGAAAAAATAGGTAAAGAACTCGGACAAATTGCGCTTAATAATTTCCACGCACACATTGCAGGAATTGAATACGGCGCAAAGGGAGAAAAGAAACATCTTAACCTTGAAGAATCAGATTTTAACTACAAAGATTTATTGAAAGCATTCAAAACTTTTGATGTTAAAGGTGCTGTTGTATGCGAAAGTCCGAATATTGAGGATGATGCAAAGCTTCTCAAAGATTACTATTTAAGCCTGTAGTTTTTTATATGCTGTTCAAGCTTTTTTAAAATTCTGTTATCAATAACATGTTCAATCTTGCAAGCAGTTTCTTCCGCAAGTTCGTGTTCGATACCTAAAATATTTTCAAAAAAATCCGAAAGTGTTTCGTGTTTTTTTATAACTTCTTTTGCTTTTTTAACCCCATCGTCTGTAACAGAAATTGTGCCGTAATGTCCGTAATTTATAAGCCCGATTTGTTCAAGCTTCTGAAGCGCCTCGGTGACAGATGCACGCGAAACATTAAGACGTCTTGCAACATCAACAGCCTTTACCTTGTTATCTTTAATATAAATGCTGTAAACAGCTTCAATATAATCCTCTAAACTGGAAGAGATTTCACCCATTCCATACCTCCAATCATATAAAAAGACCCGCATATTATGTTTAACCTATCAGGCTTGAGAACAGATTCGTCCGTATATATTTCTGCCGGATACGGACATTTCTGTATAAGTTCATTATACGTGCACGCGTTCGGATAATCAAATCCGTTAAGATAAATTTCATCACCCTCCCGAAAAAGAATATTCATCATTCTTGAGTAATCTTTATTTTTTAAGCACCCGAAAACAAAACGCCTTTTTTCGCGCGGAAAAAACCAATCAAGATTATCTCTCAGAGCCTCAATACCATTAGGGTTGTGTGAAGCATCAATTATAAGATTTTTCTCCTGTATATATTCAAACCTGCAAGGATTTTTTACCTTTTTCAACCCTTCAATAATAGTTTTATCGTCAATATCTTTAAACAGATAGTTTACGGCATTAATAACAAGGGCTAGATTTTCAACCTGCTGATTTCCTTTGAGCGCAAGAGCATCAATAAATTCAGGATTAACATACGGGTTTGTAAGTATGAACATTGAGCCGCATTCATCAGCTTTATCTCTCACTGCTTCATAGCCTTCTGCAGTAATAACAGGACACCCTTTTTTAATAATTCCTGCTTTTTCATAAGCAATTTTATCTTTTGTATTACCCAGTCTGTCTGTATGATCAAGGTCAATGTGCGTAATTATTGAACAGAGATTTTGTTTAATTACATTAGTAGCATCTAACCTGCCGCCCAAACCGGTTTCAAGGATGGCAATATCTACATTTTTTTCTTTAAAATACAAAAACATCATAACCGTAAGAATTTCAAACTCGGTTAAATGTATGCCTGTTCCGGTAATCATCTGAACATATTCAGCAAAAATTTCCTTCGGAATATCTGCGCCGTTAACCTTAATCCTTTCAGTATACTCCCAGATATGCGGACTTGTATAAAGTCCGGTCTTGTATCCTGCTTCCTGAAGAATTGATGCAAGCATTGTACACACAGAACCTTTTCCGTTTGTTCCGGCAACGTGGATAAATTTCAGACTGTTCTCAGGGTTTCCAAACTTATCAAGTACAGCAGAAATCCTATCCAGTCCTAAATCTATATAAAAATTGCTTTTTCCCGTTATAAGTTTTATTGCATCTTCATACTTCATATGAATATTATAACTTAAAATGATTTATTGATATATTTTGGAATATTTGTTAAAATAAAAACAGAATACAGGCTAAAGATTTTGATTATTATTTTCGCTAACGAAAGGAGGTAAAAATGATAATTAAAATTAGCGAAAAAGAACTATTATTATTGCTAATAATAGTTCTCACTTGCAAAGTCCTTTAAATAGGACGCAGGTTTGGGTGTTAACGCCACCCATGCCTGTATTCTCATTTTAACCTATTTTGCAGAATTTTCAAGTGGGTGGATTAAGTTATTCTTGCAGCAATTTAATTATTCGATAATAAACCATTTGCTTCTCGGTAGAAAGACTATTAAATATTTCTAAAAGTTCTGTTTCTAGCTCTTTGGGAGTTTTAAAATGCGAATAATCAAACATTTCATTAGGTTCAGCATCTAAAGCCTTAGAAATTTTAATCATTGTTTCTAATGCCGGAGCGTTTTTACCAGTTTCAAAATTGCTTAGCATGGAAGCATTCATATCAAGCTTGTCACATAATTGGTCTTGAGATAAATTTCTAGACAGCCTTAATTGTCTTAACCGTTTACCAAACTTCTTTTTATCAAAATCATCTACCATAACTTATATATTTCTTTAATTATATTCTTTCAAAATTTGAATATAACGATATAATATTCTTTTCTTTTTCAAAGGCAATTCTTTATATTCATGTAACAAGGCACTATCTAACTCTTTTTCCGTTACTAAATGCTTATAATCAAAAAAATTATCCGGATTAGTTTCTAGTGCATTTATTATTTTAAAAAAAGTTGGCAAAGCAGGTGCATATTTCCCTGTTTCAATTTTACTTAGATATGATGGTTCAAGCCCTTCTACTTTGTTGCATAAATCATCCTGCGACAAACCCTGTGCCACCCTGAGTTCTTTTATTCTTTTTCCAAACTTAATTTTATCAAAATCAAATATCATAATTATATAATAATTTTTTGGTTGATAATTTTTAATGGCAAATATGGTTATTTATTTTTATAAAATGCAGTATTCATCAAAACATCTAGCAGTAAATTTCTATTTTTCAAATTTGATTGCAAAAAACATCAATTAGTTCATAAATTTTTCTCTTTAATTCATCAGGACAATTTTTGAGACTTTCAATTATAAGAGAATTAAGAGTATCAGACACTGTAGAATCATATTTTATGAAATCAAGCAAGTAGTTTGGTTCAACCTTGAAACACTGTATTATTGAACAAATAGTAGCAAAAGAAGGATAATTCTTTCCATTCTCTATATTACTAATTGTTTTTTCATCAATCCCTACGATATGCCCAAACTCTCCTTGAGTAAGTTTTGCAGTATCTCTAATATTTCTGATTTTCATGCCTAATAAAATTTTAGTATCAGTGCTCATAAGCTAATTTTATAATTAATGATAGATAAAGTTAATGTAATAAACTACATATATTGTCAAAATAAGTAGTTAGTGTTATTATAGTCATGCAAAATATAGATATTTTTTAAATTAATTAGCATTATTTTACAAGAAAGGGTTGTCATGAAAACAAAGCTTTTATTATGTTTCTTTAGTCTTTTATTCATTTCGCAGTATGCTTTCTGCACGCCGCTTCTGCCTGTTGATTTCGAATATGTCGTTGATGGGGATACTATTCAGGTTAATTCTAACAAAAGCAGTTACAGAGTCAGGCTGTACGGAATTGACTGTTTTGAAGCTAAGCAAAACAACAGAAGTGCTAAGCAAGCTAAATATTTTAACATCACAGAAGATCAAGTCGTTTGCAAGGGAATAAAAGCCAGAGAAATTCTTAAAGACAAAATCGGACAACAGCAAAAACTTTTTCTCAAAGTTTACAGTGTTGACCACTACGGAAGAATGATTGCTGAGCCTTACATTACTGATTTTCTTTTTTTTAAAACTAACTTGAGCAAATACATGAACAAATCCGGATTATGCTCTACATATGTTTGGAAAGGAATGAAAACAAAAAATTAACAACTCTGACATGATATTGGGAAGCTAAGTGCTTCCCTATTTTTTAGATTTCACCTTCACGCATTGACTTATACTACATTAAACCTTTATAATACATAGTATAAATAAAGGAGAGCACGGAATGGACGATTACAAAATAATTATTACAGTATCAGGTTCAGACAAAGTCGGGATTGTTTCCTCAATTTCAACTGTTCTTGCTAAATACAGGGTTAACATCGAAGATATCAAACAGACGTTAATGCAGGGACACTTTGTTATGTTTATGCTCTGCGATATAAAAAATGCCGAATTGAACTTCAAAGAACTCAAAAACGTACTAATTGAAGAAGGCAACAAACTTGAAGTCGAAGTTTGGGTTCAGAAAAAAGGTATTTTTGAAAAAATGCACACGATATCATGAGTGAAGAGTTAAATCGTCTAAAAGAAATTTCCGGTTTCTTCCGGAGGATGAATACAAAAGTTAAGCTTCTTACCCTTATAACTAAAGCAAAAGAAGAGTATGACCGTTATGATTACAAATCCGGTATTGAAACTCTTGAGGAAGCTTTCAAAATTGACCCGCAAAATCCAACAGTCCTGCGCGGTCTGGGTTGTATGAAACAGTTCAGCGGAGATTATGATACAGCAATAGAATTTTACCGGAAAGCGCTGGAATTCTCCGAAGCACAGGAAGTCGAATACACACTTATCGGAATGGCATATTACCTTCAGGATAAACTCGACGAAGCTGTTGAAAATTTTAACCTTGCAATTGATAAAAATGATAATTACACACAGGCTTACGAAGGACGAAATCAAGCTATGCTTGAAAACCATGTTAAAATTTTGGATTTGCAGGAATCATTAAAAAAATACTTCTAAATTTAAAAACAAAAGCATTAGCTTTTTCTATATTTATCACTACAATTTAATTTGAGCGAAAAAGGTTTTAATATTACTCTGGAAAGGAGTATTTTTTTATGCAAATAAAAATATTGCTTGTTGAAGACCAAAAACTAATGCGTATTGGTATAAAATCATTATTTTCAGACTACCCTGATTTGGAAATAATAGGCGAGGCAGTAAACGGCAAAGAAGCTGTAGAAAAAGCAAAGCTTATAAAGCCCGATATTGTTCTTATGGACATAGGACTCCCTGATATTTCAGGTATAGAAGCTGCAAAACAAATACTTGAACATAACAATAATATCAAAGTAATAATGCTTACCTCACACATATCAGAAGAAGAACTCAATTCCTCGCTTAGCGCCGGAGCAAGTGCTTATGTAATCAAAGATATAAGCACCGACTTTTTGATGAGCGTTATAAAAATGATAAAAGAAGGTGCAATGTGGATAGACCCGCACGTTGTACCATTCATTCGCGATAAGAACAGCGGCGTAATCCCTTCAAGACAGCTGTCAAGAAGTGCATTTAAAGAAAATCATTCAAACTTAACTCAGCGTGAATATGAAGTTCTAAAGCTTGTTGTCGACGGGCAGTCCAACAGCCAGATTGCAAAAACGCTTACAATAAGCGAACACACTGCAAAAGCTCACGTCTGTAATATAATTCAAAAACTGGTCGTAGACGACAGAACGCAGGCAGCAGTAAAAGCTCTCAAAGAAGGTCTGGTTTAATACCGGACCTTTTTAGTAGCAAATTACTTTTTTTTATGTTTTCATATAACATACAATCAAGGAGAAAATTATGTCACATTTAATAAAAAATCAACTTAAGACAACATTAAATATAGGCAATGCAGAAAACCTGGGAAAAATTACTCTTCCTTCTGAAAGCGAAGGTATTTTTGCCAGCTGGTGCGGAAAACTCAATCGGCAGCCGAAATCTGATATATTTCAGAAAAGCCCTTTAAACAAAGTTAAAACACAGGATAACGATAATATAAAAGAATTAATGCTTGAAGCAAAACACAAAAAATGGCTTACAGAAGTCAATACCAGAATGAAAAAATTAGGTTTCAATTAAGTAACAAATTATTAAAACATATCCTTTCGTTCATGTTTGGTGTAAAATGTGAAAGTGGATTGTAATAGGAGAAGGACTGTCGTTTTTAGCGGCGGGATGTGTATAGAATATGACAATACAAGAATGGTTTGATAAAAGAAAAGAAGCTCAAATTGAAAGACGGGCTCGTGAGATGAAGGGGATTGAAGTAGAAACTCCTGAATTATGGACAGCTTGCGTTCATTGCGGCTCACAGATTTTGAAAAGCGAGCTTGAAGAAAATTTGATGGTATGTCCTCACTGCGATTACCATTTTAGAATAAATGCAACAACAAGAATTAAACAGCTCTTTGACGAGGGTTCTTTTGAAGAATTATTTAAAAATGTTCACCCTTGTGACCCGCTAAACTTTGTTGATACGGAATCATATGCCGAACGTTTGAAAAAAGCTCATAGCAAAACCGGACTGGACGAAGCAGTTATCACCGGTCTGGCAAAGATTGAAGGTCACAAAATAGCAGCAGCCGTAATGGATTTTGACTATATGGGCGGTTCAATGGGCAGTGTTGTAGGTGAAAAAGTTACAAGGATTATGGAAAAAGCACTGGAACTTAAACTCCCTATGCTTGCAATTACATCCTCAGGAGGCGCAAGAATGCAGGAAAGCGCATTAAGCCTTATGCAAATGGCAAAAACATCCTGTGCAGCCGGTAAACTTGATGAAGCAGGACTTCTATATATTAACCTGCTTACAGAACCGACATTCGGCGGAATTACAGCCAGCTTCGGAACTCTGGGTGATATTATCATTGCAGAACAAGGTGCTAGAATTGGTTTTGCAGGAAGAAGAGTTATTGAACAGACAATAAGACAAAAGCTGCCTGATGATTTCCAGACAGCAGAATATCTGCTCAAATTCGGTCAGGTAGATATAGTATCTAAGAGGAAGAATTTAAGAAAAACACTGGCTAATATTTTAGATATGCATGGAGTATAAAAAGAGAAAATGGCAGTAGTATTAGACTTTGAAAAACCAATAGTAGAAATACAGAAAAAAATAGATGAACTAAAAAAAATGAGCGAAGCTTCCGGAATGGATCTTGATAACCAAATTCAAACTTTCGAACAGCAGGCTCAGGATTACAAAAAGGAGTTGTATTCAAAATTGAAACCTTCACAAAAATTACAAATCGCAAGACATCCTGAACGACCAAAATTTTTGGATTATGTGGATCTTATCTGCGAAGACTTTATTGAACTTCACGGTGACAGAGAAGGAATGGATGATAGGGCTATAATCGGCGGTATTGCGAAACTAAACGGCAAACCTGTTATGATAATAGGTATTCAAAAAGGTAAATCTACAAAAGAAAATCTTGAATATAATTTCGGTATGCCGCAGCCTCAGGGCTACAGAAAAGCGCTCAGACTTTTCAAACACGCAAATAAATTCAAAATGCCTATTGTTACATTAATCGACACTCCGGGAGCATATCCGGGTATTAAAGCAGAAGAAACCGGACAAGGTGCAGCTATTGCAATGAACCTTAGAGAAATGTCAAAACTCAATGTTCCAATAGTTTCTATTATAACAGGCGAAGGCTGCAGCGGAGGAGCTTTAGGGCTTGCTGTTGCTGACAGAGTAATGATGCTGGAGCACGCTTATTATACAGTAATTTCTCCGGAAGGATGCGCTTCTATTCTCTGGCGTGACGCTGCAAGGTATGCTGATGCAGCAGAAGCTTTAAAAATTACATCAAAAGATTTGCTTGAGCTGGGAATTATTGATGAAGAAATTTCTGAACCTTTAGGCGGTGCACACAGTGATTATAACGTTGTTGCTGAAAATATGAAATCATCAATAATCAATGCACTTAATGAACTTGCAAAAAAATCTCCGGAAAAACTGAGAGAAGAAAGATATAATAAGTTCAGACAAATGGGAAGATTTATTGAGGATTAAGAAAACTCCTTCAATTCTTCTCGGTGATTCCGTGTATTAATGCTAAATATTCACACAAAGAAGCAATTTCATAAGGGAGGCTCTCCTCCATTGCTTCAAGTTTCTTGTGAATAAATTTTATTTGAACTTTGAAATAAAGAATACAGGCTAAAGATTTTTACTACATTCGCTGAATTTTTAACAGAAAGGAGGTCATATGTTGATAAAAATCAGCGAAAAAGAACTACTGATACTAATATCAATAGTTCTTTGGCTCACAACCCTTTAATCAGGGACGGGCTCGAGTATTTAGGCTACCCTTGCCTGTATTCTTATTATAACGTATTTTTTCTAAAATACAACCCGAAAGGAAAACATGAATAACTATTTTGAATTAAGAATATCAATAAATCCTGAGATTGAAGATATCGTATCCGATATCTGCTTCACCAATTTTGAATGCGAAGGCGTTGTGACAGCAGAAGAAACTTACAAAGATTTGGAAATGACTGCAACAACTGAAGGAACTTTAAAAGTTTTCCTTACAGAACTCAATTCCAATCCTGTTGAAGTCCTAAAAATGGAAAGAGAACTACTCAAAGATCGCGGCTTCACAGACGAAGAACTTGGAAGCTGGGAAATTACCCTTGACGAAAAAGAAAATCAGGATTGGTCAAAAAAATGGAAAGAAAAATGGACTGTTACACACGTGACAGACAGGGTTGCAATCGTTCCAAGCTGGATTGAATACACTCCAAAAGAAAACGAAGTTACTATAAACATCGATCCGGGATGCGCATTTGGCACGGGAACACACCAGACAACACAGCTCTGCATGAAAGCTCTTGAAAAATATCTTAGTGCCGGTGACAAAGTCGCTGATATCGGTACAGGCTCAGGTATTCTTGCAATTTACGCAATGAAACTAGGTGCAGGTTCTGCATTCGGATGCGACAACGACGAAACTGTTATTGATGTTTGCAGGAAAAATGCTCAAATAAACAATGTTAAATGCGATTTTGAACTTACTACCGCAGATAAAATGACCGAGAAATACGATTTTGTCTGCGCTAACATACTGCACAATGTTCTTGCAGAAATTATGGGTGACTTGAAAAATATTATGAATGATAATGCAAAAATGTCTTTGAGCGGTATTCTTGATGAGAAAAAACCTGTTGTTCTTGACGCAATTGAGCGAGAAGGTTTAAAAATCATAGACACTATTTCTCAGGATCAGTGGATATCTTTTGTTGTTCAAAAATAGCCTGAATTTCTAATACATAAAATAATCAAATCAAACATAATATAATTATGCTTGATTTAACCTGGTACACAACGCTTGCAAAACCTGCACTAACACCGCCAGTCTGGGTGTTTGCGCCTGCATGGATATTTTTATACATAACAATTTTTGTAGCCTTGCTTCTGTTTACAGTAACAAGAACAAGAAAATCAAAAATTATGGGATATACATATTTCATCTTGCAGGTAATTTTGAATATTCTCTGGACACCGTCATTTTTTATCCTTAACAATCCAGCTCTTGCTTTAATAGATATTATTGCTCTGGATATTTTTGTCTTACTCAATATTATAGAATTTTATAAAATTTCAAAGTTTTCAGGTCTGCTTCTTATTCCATATCTGCTATGGTTACTCTTTGCCACTTATCTTAACGCAGGAATATTAATCCTAAATTAAAAGAGCCGTTTTTCAACGGCTCTTTTTTATATATTAACCTCTACACATATTACTTACGTAAGAAATCCGGAATTTGGATATCTGAGAATGATGACATTGTCGGCGCTTTAGGCTGCTGCTGGCTGTTAAACGCACCGGAGAAGAATTCAGCCGCACTGATTGAGCGGTTTTCTACTTTTTCTTCAATTGGCATTTGTGATTTCAATTCAAATCCTGTAGCAATAACAGTAATCTGGATTTCGCCTTGAATATTATCATCAACAACAGCACCGATAATTACTCTTGCATCATCAAGAACAGCATCGTTAATGATGTTTGTAGCATCAGTAACTTCGTGCAATGTCATATCAGGTCCGCCTGTAATGTTAACAATAACACCGGAAGCACCATTGATTGAAGTTTCAAGAAGCTGTGAGTTGATAGCAATCTTAGCAGCTTCAATAGCTCTGCCTTCGCCGGTACCGCGACCTATACCCATAAGAGCTGAGCCGGATGCAGCCATTACACTCTTAACATCGGCAAAGTCAACGTTTATTAAACCTGGTATAGTAATGATATCAGAGATACCTTGAACACCTCTTAAAAGAACTTCATCAACAACGATGAATGATTCTTGAAGCGATACTCTTCTATCAACAACATCTAACAATTTATCATTAGGGATAACGATAAGAGCATCAACAGATTCTCTTAATTTTTCCAAGCCCTGCTGAGCTTGATTTTGTCTTCTTTTACCTTCAAAAGAGAACGGTTTTGTAACAACACCGATTGTTAAAATACCTAAATCTTTAGCTATTTTAGCAACAACCGGAGCAGCACCTGTACCTGTACCTCCGCCCATACCGGCAGTTACGAAAACCATATCTGCGCCTTCAATTGCGCTTGTAATTTCCTGCTGGGCTTCTTCTGCGGCCTTTTCGCCAACCTGAGGTTCTCCGCCGGCACCAAGACCGTTTGTTAATTTTGCACCAAGTTGAATTTTATTCTTGCAAGTTGAAAAATTCAATACTTGTAAATCTGTATTCATAAGCCAGAATTCTACACCTGTCAAGCCTGACTTAATCATTCTGTTAACAGCATTTCCGCCGCCGCCGCCGACACCGATTACTTTAATCTTCGCCGGGTTAATGCCAGGAGCCGGCTGCTGCTCCATATTATCTGATGATTGAATGTTTTCAATATCACGTCTTCCAAAAATATCCGGTCCTAAGTTGTCCACGTTTATTCCTCTTTTTTCTATTTATCTATACTATACCACTATACTAACATACTATTTTAAATAGAAACAAATGTAAAGTTCTTGAGCGCAAATTTAATATAAATTTACATGAGAAAACCATGTACTGACAAGGGTTAGACACTTATTACTATTTTGCCGTACAACAGTATATTAAGAATTGTAAACATTTAGATATCAGCTAGCAAAAAATTGTATTATATGTTTTCAATGTAGAAAGAAGGTGTAAGAAACGTGTCTGCATTTGGAGATTACAAAGCTTATAAAAAATACGAGCCGGCCTATCCGGGCTGGAAATATGAACGTGACCTTACAGAGAGCAAAAGACAGGAATACCTTCGCAGGCATCCGGAAAGCATTGACCAGAACGATATACAGCGCGGAAAAGTTTTAATCCGTGCAATAGATGTTATGGATGAATATTCTCAGAAACGTGCCGAAGATATGGAAGTTGCAACAGAAACAGCTGTAGGATACGGTCTGGATGCTGCTATTTTCGGCGGAGCGGCTGTCGGGGCAGTTGTAGGAAACCTCAAGCCTGTTAAAAACGCACTTATGAAACATTTAGGCAAAGACAAATATTCAAAATATGTTGGTAAAGGACTTCCTTTGGGAATCGGAGCTCTTGCCGGTATGATTGCCGCTTTTCCTATGTTTGCGTGGGCTGCTAAAGCAGAAGTTGCTGCTTCAAGAAGAGGACGTTTCGAGGCAATGAGAAAGGATTTAAAAAATCCTAAAGGCTTTGCTGTGCTTACAGAGGCTCAGATTAAAGAAGCTGAGAAGAAAGCTCAGAATATTGTTATTAATGACAGCAAAAAATCAGCTTTCAGCTTATCAAACGGACTTAAGACAATTAAAGAAATGGCGCTTGACAGCAAAGAATATAAAGCACATAAAAAACAATTCGACTTGGAACTTCTGGAAGCTGAAAAGCACATGAATGATGAAATGACTCCGGAAGAAATCTTAAAAGCCAAAAAAGACCAGCAGTTACTAACAAAACTAGTTGAAAAAATCGACATAGCTTCTCAGGATTATGCAGAAAATGCAGAACTCGCAACACAGGCACTTGTAGCCGGAACTCTTGCTTTCGGAACATTATTTAACCTGCTTTTGAGCAAAGCTCTAAAAGCAATGAAGGTTAAATCAGAAGCCAAAATTTCAGCAATATCCCAGATTGCAGCAGTAACTATTCCGGTAATTTTCTCAATTGCATCTGCACAAATCCAGAAACAGGCCTCAAGGGTGGGAAGATTTAAGATTAAGCAGGATTTGATGAACAATCCTTCAAAACTTGTATATGTTTCTGATGAAAATATCGCTGATTTAAAAGACGTTAATGTTATACAGGATAGAAAAGAAGGTCTTTTCAAATTCCTCACTCATGCGTGGAAAAACAATAAGGAATATAATCAATATAAGAAAACTACTGCAAAGCAGGAAGAAAAATTTTATAAAGCGATTGAAACACTTGAGCTTACTCCGGAACAGATTAAGGATGCACAGACATTACAGAGAAACACTTTCAAAACTTTCAATAAGGTAGATGAAAAGTCCCAAAAATATTCAGAAAGTATTGAAGCTTTAGGACAGGCCATCACACTGCCGATATCATTACTCTTTACCGGTGTTGGGCTTATTATCGGAACAAAATATCTTACTAAAGGTGCGAAATCGAATTCAAAACTTGAAATGGCAACAAATTTCAGCAAATACCTGACTGCAATTCTTTTGAGCATTCTGCCGTCTATAGGTATTAATGCAATTATTACAAAAGAACAGAAAAAAGCATCAAGAATTGCAGATATGCTTGCTATAAACGAAATGTCAGATTACAGGCATTTTAGATAGAATATGTTTTAAGCCAGCTTAAAAATCTGTCTTTTATAGCATCCGAATTTCTCAGACAAAAGTAAACCGGAATTTCATACGGGAAATTTCCATTATTTTGAGATATAAGTTTTTCGATTTCTTCCTCTGTATGTGAAACCGGAGTCAGACCGTAATACCTGTAAAAATTTACCGGAGAGTGTTTGCTTCCGTGATAAGCTTGAGCCTTTAAATAAACAGGGAAATACTGTTTATCGTTAAGAAGTTTCAGCAGCCTTAATGCAATAATTTTTGCAGCTTTCGGGTTTTTCTTTGTATCATAGTTTAAAAAATCACCAACATAATAACTCTGTTTTTCTTCTTTTATACCCGTAAGCTTTTCCAGATATTCCGGTGCAAGAGGCGTAAACTGCACCTGTGCCATAGAGCTCTTTTCCTCATTTTGAATCAACCCCTTTGCACGCTCGTTCATTGTGTTTAAATCGGAGCCGTCGTCATCAAGCCTGCGGTTCAACTCTTTTAAATCGTACATTTTAAGCATTTGAGATTTATTAACATTTGAAAGTACAATTACCGAGTCCCTGCCGTCGACTTCCAGCCGGTCAGTGACCACGCCCAGCCCGTCTATAAAGTCCCCGCTTTTTATATCAGCAGGTATCAAAGATGCATTCAAAACCCGCTCCAGGTCTTTTGTAAAAACTCCTTTTTGTTTCTGAACATTATTTAGAGCCGTGTACTCAATCGCAAGTTTTTTGAGCGCTGCAAAATCCCTTTCGGACAAATCTTTTTTTGTGCAATATGCCTTTATCTTATCTAGCAGACCGGTTTTGTTTTCATAAACTTTGTTGACCTCAAGTGCGGAATATTTTTTTTCTTTATTTTTTATCCGGAAAATATTTTCTTTTGTAAAATCTCCTGTAATTCTCAAAGCTTTATCGACCGGATGCTCAAAAATACTTTGTGCAAGGGGGAGAGTTTCAATTTGTTGAACTGAAAAAATTAATTTATTGAGTGCAAACAATTTTATAGAATTTTGTTTCAGCTCTTTTTGTAATTTTGAAGAAACCAGCTGATTGTCATACTCGCAAAGTTCTCTGTTATTCTCAACCTTAAACCGCATACCTGCAGCTTTCAGCTTGTCTATATTTTGCTTTATAAGATTATCTTTCAATCTTATAATTTCTGATGAAGCCAGATTTTCAAATCCGGAAACAAGTTTCTCAACCTTAATAAAATCTTCTTTTGAAAAACTGCCGGCAATTTTTGTCAGAACCTTTCCAGCTTCTGCCGGATTAGAACGAAATGAGATTTTATCTGATACATTTTCTGCAAACACACGGCGCTGTTTCTGCATCAGCTTTAAACTTTCAATTTTTTTAATATAGTTAACTTTGATAACTTTCATAATATTGTTAAAACCAATGATATTTTTTTTTGCTATCGTTGACAAAAGCCTATTACATAATATAATTTTAAAAAAGGAGGTGTGTATGTTAGTACAAAGAATTCAATCAACCAATCAAATTTACAAGCCAATGGCTAAAAAGGCTTCACAAACAGCTCAGAAAAAATTACAACAGGTAGCTCTATACGGAACATTAGCCGGTCTTGCTGTTTCAGAACCGGTTAACGCTAAAAATGTTAAACGTTTTGCAGGCGGTATGTCTTGCGATGATCCAACACAGTGGAGTATTGTAAATCCAGATCTTTACAGCTGCTAGTATGCTTAACAAAAAATTAAAACTATCACCATCCGTGCTCAAACGATTTGAGCCGTCAGTAGGGTATTGCTTTTACAATGCCAGAAACAAAGCATGCATTAACACGGATTATACTTCCGGCACAATTGTTGCAGCTCTGGACGGTACGCTCTCTGTCAAAGAAGTTCTTGAAATACTTCTTGAAAATAACAAAGATGTTTCGTCAGAAACTCTTAAGGAAAAACTCGTAAATATTTTTGAAACTCTGCTCAAGGAGGAATTTCTTGACGAAATTGATTGATGAAGAATATGCAAATGCAATAAGATTCTATCTGGACAACACTTTTTTCACTTCAAAACAGCCGGAAAGTGCAGAGTCTGTAGACTTAAACCTGATTAGACCATTTTCTAATTACATTAAAAGTCTTGCACCTGAGGGTTTTCTGTTTTCAACTCCGCTCTTCGCGTGGTGGGATTTAACTTCTGCCTGCAATTTCAGATGTATTCATTGTTTGTACAATGATACAGAATATTCGGCGCAGAATGACCTTACAACATCAGAAGCAATGAATCTTGCAGACAGTTTGATTAATGATTTCAGAATATCAGGAATACTGCTTACCGGAGGAGAAATTTTCCTGCGCAAAGACACAATGGATATAATCCGGAAGTTTAAAGAAAATAACGTTTCTGTCAAAATGGCTACAAATGCGGCATTATTGGATGACAGTCAAATCGATTGTCTGGCCGAAATGTTAAATCCGTATATTGATGGTATGCAGATAAGTTTGGACGGTGCAACGCACGAAACTTACAAAAAAATCAGACAAACAAATCTTTTTGAAAAAGTTATCTCCAACATAAAAAAGCTTGCAGAAAGAAATATTACAATAACAATTTCCTGCACTGTAAATACAGTTAATTACAATGAAATCGAAGAAATATACAAACTGAGCAGCGAGCTTGGCGTAAACTGTTTTGTTGCCGGCAGAATGTATTACTTTAACAAATCTCACGAAAACTTAATACTTTCAAACAGGGACTTAATGCTTCTTGCTTCAAGACTTTACAAATTAGATACAAGCAGCTGCAAAACAAAGCTTATAGCAGGTCTGTTCTCAAGCATAGAGCTATTCAGCATACCCGGTATCGGCGAAATTCTTGAAGAAGATAAGTACAAACCGGTTTTTGAAAAATACACGATTCCTGTCACACGTAATTGTAATTGTCATGACAGGCTGAGTATCCGTTCTGACGGCAGTGTTTATATGTGTATGCAGGCTCAGGGGTGTAAAGACGCACTTATGGGAAATATCAGACAAACTCCAATCACAGAAATCTGGGAAAATAGACAGAATAATATACTTTTCCAAAAAAGATTACTAGAAAAAATGAAATGTAAAAACTGCAAATACAATGTGATTTGCAACAGCGGCTGTATGGCTCATGCTTACAAGAATAACGGCAGCATAAATACACCTGAAATGCCTTGTACGATTTGTAAACAATCTTAACATATTAGCCCTATTGCCATATATCCTTTACTATAGACTTGGGGGATTATAGTAAAAATTCCTGACTGCATTATTCTGGATACGGGGATATAGTTTTGAAAAAATTAATAACGCTGTTTATAACCATGGTATCAGCCTTAATGCCTGCATTTGCCGAAAGTGCAAGTGCAGATTTCAGTATACTGCTTCCGGAATTTGTAAAAGTAGAATCAGTTCTCAGTCCTGTACTCATTGCAAATATTACAGATAGAACCGGAAACCTTTATGCTCCGCTGTGCAGTAAGTTTAAGGTAATAACAAACAGTTCTGAAACTAAAAAACTTTATCTAAAAGCAAATACTGTTACTGATGCCGGACAGGAAAATGCAATGTTTGAACAGGGCGGACAGGTTTACATTGCGTTTGCAAACCTTGCCAAAATCCCGAAAAGCCAGGCTCTCGCAAATTGTAAAATGGGCTCTCTCCCAAAAGACAGTCCCGGAATTGTTGCATATCCGGTTACATCGGTAACCGGCGCTGAAAATAAATATGTAAGAGATAAGTACGAAGTTTTTGTCAAAAACGGCACAAGCTACGTTACAGTAAATATAGGTTCTAATGTGCTGAAAAATTCTTTTGCAGCTAATGACTCAAAAGGATTTTACCAGACAATTTTATCATTAACGGAGGCGGATATTTAGAAAAAGGATAGCATGGAGGTAAAAAATAAGAGGAGAGAATTTAGACACGAGGCTGTCATCTTAGTTCTGGCGGCATTTTTAGGCTGCTCTCCTGTTTATTCTGCTACTGACTTTTCTTATCTTGAAATCGGCGCCCCAAAAACAATTAAACTTATTAATCCCCTTTACTTAGATACCTCCAGAACAATAAAACCTGTTATTAAAACGATTACCCCCTATAACGGCGAGTTAAATGAATCAGAATATTTTTCGTCAACGACAGAGAATGATGTACCCGCAGTGCAAGAGGTACAACCCCCTGAACAAAATGACTTCTTCGCCCCTCCTGCAGAAGAAGCCGTTTATACGGCCGGTGTTGATGAGGTTGATTTAGAAGGAAAAATTATAAACGAAATATCTTTTGAAGGACTCAAAACTATCAGTCCGGAGGCCATTAAAAGCCAAATCAAAACCATTGCAGGTTCTTTATTTAATGAAGAACTTTTACAGCAAGATTTGCAGAGAATTTATGCCGTCGGATTTTTTACTGACAAAATGGCAATTGAACCGGAATTAAACGATGATGGAACTGTTAATCTTAAATTTATTTTACAAGAAAATATTAAGGTAACAGGGGTTTCAGTTGTAGGGAATACAGTAATTTCTACAATGGAACTTCTTCCATTTGTTACACCTCTCAGAAATTACCCTCAAAATATTGCTAATATTAACGAAGCAATTGATAAAATTAACAATTATTATCATACAAAAGGGTACATTCTTGCAGGAGTAAATTCTGTTGATGACAGTGACGACGGCAATCTGGTCTTCAGCATTACGGAAGGTGTAATAGACAAAATATTTATTGAAGGAAACGAAAAAACAAAAGATTATGTAATCACACGAAACATTCTGACACAGCCAGGTACAGTATACAACGAAAACTACCTTAAAGAAGATTTATCAAGAGTCTATTCGACCAAAATATTCAAAGAGGTTAACCGTGAAATATATCCTAGCGAAACAACAGACGGAGAATATAACGTTAAAGTCGTAGTAGAAGAAGACAGTCCTAACAGTCTTGCATTGGGAGGCGGTATTGATAACGGTTTGGGAGCTTTTGGCTCTGTAAGCTACAGCGAAAATAATTTCCTTGGACGAGGACAGAAGCTCACGCTCTCAGGGATTTTAGGCTCAGGTATTCTTCTAAGTGACGCTTCTATCAAAAACCGGATGAATTATCAGCTTGAATTAAGTTTCTTTGAGCCGTATTTCCTGAATGCGGATAATTCTCTTACAAGCAAGCTTTATTACAGGGATTTAGGAAGCTGGCAGGTTCCTCTTGCAATTGAAAGACGAGTCGGTATTAATGCTGCTGTTGAGCATAAAGTTAGAGGTTATAATAATCTTTCTACAAACTTTAGCGCGGGAATTGAACATATAAGTTTATCGGAAGGCGACTTTGATAAAATTTCACATATGTATGCTTTAAGAAACCTTAATATCGCAGACAGAGCCAAACAATTAACCGGCGGTTTCTTTGTAAATCTTTCACCGGGAGTTAAATACAGCACACTCGATTCAGAAGAGATTCCACGAAGCGGTGTAATTGCTAATGCTCGATTTATCGAAGCAATAAGTTTAAGTGATTTTAAAAACACAAATGGAAGAATTGCCGGCGGAGTTACAAAGTATTTCCCTGTACGAAAGAAATCGTCCTTCTCTCTGACTGCAAGAGGCGGTGTAACCGTACACGGAGATGATGTACCGGAAGTTATGGCATTCAGACTTGGAGGCCCTTATTCTGTAAGAGGTTTCAGAATGAGCGGCGTTGGTACGGGTGATGCATTCCTGATGGGTTCGGCAGAACTCGCAACGCCGCTGCCGCTTGTAGATAGGTTAAAATGGGATTTTCTACAGAGAATACGTTTAACATTCTTTGTTGATGCGGGTAAAGTGTTTGACCCTACAATCTCAAGTGTGTTATATGACAGGCCTATGAGTGCAATTACAGCAGGTATCGGCTTAAGAGTTTATATTCCGGGTGTAGGCCCTGTATCAGTTGATTATGGTATTCCTATTACAAATCCAGGTGATTACGGTTCAAAAGGAGGATACTTTACGTTCGGTACCGGAGGAGGAAATATGTATGGTTATTAGAGTATTTTTATTACTGCTGCTCTCTTGTTTACCTGTGTTTGCAGGAGGAGTCGGATATGTGAATTATGATAAAGTTGTTGCAAATTATCAGTTTGCAAAAACTTCTCTTAGAGAAATTGAAACTAAAAATAATGAAATACAACAGTATCTTTTAAACAAAGAAAAGGAATTTGATAAAATAGAATCTGCCGTTCAGAAAAAGAAATTTGAAGAAACAGTACGAGTTGAATTAAAAGCCAGAGAAAACGCGTTCAATGCTTTTCGGGAAAAACGTGAAGAAGAAGTCTATACACGTATACACGCAGTAACCGAAAAAATACGGCTTGAAAAAGGTCTGGATGCGATTCTGGATGCCAGAAGCGTTTTTTCAGGCGGAGTTGATATAACAGATGCGCTTATTCAAAAGCTTAACAGTAATTAAAGTGCTACGCACGGGGGTAAATGAAAGACATATGGTCGTTTAGCAAATTGGATTTGCGACTTTTTGCGGAGCTCATTTGCGGAACTTCCCCCCCCAAAAAAATTTGGATGACAAGCTTGATTTATAAGTTTGGCGGTTTATAATAAGTGTATAAGGTGAGGTTAACCCCCTCCCTAACCCTCCCCGTCGGAGAGGGAAAAGTTTTATATTATCGGGATGTAGCGCAGTTTGGTAGCGCACCGTGTTCGGGTCGCGGGGGCCGCAAGTTCGAATCTTGTCATCCCGATTTTTTTTGTAATTCTACCAATAAAGTCAGTCTATATTTTTATCAAATATCTGTATGATGACGTATATCATACTTTCAGTTACTATTTTTAAATTAGTAATAAACAAAAGAGTATGAAAGCGAGGTTTAGCATGATAATGACTAATATAGAATCTGTACCCGGTAAAAAGATAACAAGTCTTTTAGGGATGGTTTCAGGCAGTACTGTAAGAGCCAAACATGCCGGCAAAGACATTTGTGCCTCATTTAAGAATTTCTTCGGAGGAGAAATAAAAGGCTATACTGAGCTTATGGAAGAATCCAGAAAAGAAGCCACTCAAAGAATGGTTCAGCAGGCAACTAAACTGGGCGCAAACGCTATTATCAATATTCGATATGCCACATCAGCAATTGCAGCAGGAGCAGCAGAGGTATATGCATATGGTACCGCAGTAAAAGTTGAAGATGTTCAGCCTAAAACACAAGGATAATAAAAATGGATTTACTAATTGCAATAGCTCTTCTTGTAATATGCTACTTCACTGGCAGAACCAGAGAAAAAAGACATTATAAAAGTATACGTGAACGAGAAGTAAAATTATACAAACAGCCTCATATAAACTTTTCCAAAAATGTGAACATTTCCCAACCGGTAAAAAATGCACAACTGGTTTCTGCTTCTGTTGTAATAGGATGCGACTATTTCAAAGTATTTCTTGCAAGTTTAAGAAATATTTTCGGCGGAAATGTTTCCGCATACGAATCAGTACTAGACAGAGGCCGTCGAGAAGCAATTCTTAGAATACGAGAAAGTGCATACAGGATGAGAGCCGATTTAGTTATGAACATAAAAATTGAAACAGTTATGCTTTCGGAACAAACTATGTCGCAGGTGTGCATAACTGCTTATGGAACGGCTGTTGAATATGACAAAAAATAATTATGATTATGAAGCTGCAAAACTTCTAATTGATGACGAAACAAATGTGACTGAAACAAATCCTTTAAAGGATTTGTTTCAAACCTGTATTCAATTAGTATTAATACTGGCTTTAGTCTATTTATTTACATTCATTGCTTCCGGAATTGTCATCAAATCACTATCTATTGAAAAACAAATTCAGATGGAAAATATATTGTCCTCTATGATTAACACAGAAACACAGGATAACAATTTTGATACTAAGAAAATAAAGGATATTAGAAACAGAGTATTAAGTGTTGACAGAGATTTTCCTAAAACTTCTAATTTAGACATACATATTATTAACGATAACCAGATGAATGCACTCTGCTATCCTAACGGGAATATTTACATCACATCAGAATTATACAAACGTCTGACCGACGATGAAATGCTGACTTTCGTAATCGCACATGAGATGGCGCATTATAAAAACAAAGACCATCTTATGAATTTGAGAAAAGGGATATCAAATGCTTCTATAATTATATTTATGTCTATTGTTTCCCCTAACAATCAGGAAGCATCTAAGATTATTGAAGGTACGCTGAGTTTATCCGATTTAAAATATTCACGCAGTGTTGAAGCAAAAGCGGATTTGTATGCCGCAAAAATCCTAAATGAATTATATGGCAGAACGACCGGAGGAGTACAGGTCTTGAAAATTCTTAGCGGACAAGATACAGGAGCACCGGAAGTTTTGTCTGACCATCCGGATATTCAAAAAAGAATAGAAAAACTCCAGAATTAATTATGCACTATAATCCTGTCAGCTTTTCCATCAACTGCACGCAGCATATCTTCGCCAAACTTTTCATACTGTTTTTTTGTACATTCGATTTTTCCGGTTACGGTTTCAAGCTTAGAAGGAAAATGCGTTATTAAAGAATTATATAACGGATTTTTGTTATACAAAACAAAATTTCCATCAATCTTCTTAACATCTGCAAGTAAATCATCTTCGTTAAGTCCAAACATAGAGTAAGGTACAGTAATACCGCTTGTCTGCATTAAATTGTAAGAAGTTTTATAGGTTCCAATTTCTAACATATCTCCTTCAACTTTCCGGTTTTTTACCCCGAGAGCATCAAACATTGCTTGAGTATCATTTTCCTTTATAGCTCTGGCAAATGTTTTACCTGATACTCCGGCCTGCTCATTTAACTTTTTACTTATCAATATTGCCTGATACGCTTTGGGTCCTTCATCATATATGCCGGAATGACATTTTAAATTACTCTTATTAATGAAATCCTCTATTTCATCAACCAATTTTAATGGAACTATATTATTGTTTTCAACGCCTTGAATCTGGTCTATTTTACCTTTTGCAGTAGTCATCCCAACAAGCGGTTCCCACAACTTAGCTTTATTACGTTCCAGATAAATATAAAAATCACCGTCCTCTAGTGCAGCCTCTGCCTTATCTACGCTCGATCTTGTACACCAGTTTTTACAGCTTAAAATTTCCAGCTTTTTTATATTTGCTTCTTTATTAAACGGATCATGCTTAATTGAAGGAATCTTTACCCATACAGAATTATTCTCGGATAGATTCATATCCATCAAAAGATTATCACGCAAGCGATGTGTGTAATAGTCCAAAAATGATATATTAGCACAAGCAACTTGCCTATCTTTAGGTGCTAAATCATTAAAATAATTCACAGTTTCTTTCAAAGCTTTTTGATTAAAAGGAACCGGAATATGCCTGTTATTTTCTTTTACTTCACTGTTAACAGCATTCCAAACAATCAACTTTAATGCATTATTATTTTCTATTTTAGCTGCCAATTCTTCATCAACAGGTTCATCAAATAAGCCTTTTGCGGCTCCAGGTTCTTGTAAAAAATTTTTCCATTTATTTAATCTTTCGGCACGAGCTTCATTTATTTTATTTATTGAATATTCACGAATTTCTTGTGGAATGTAACTTTTCCACTTAATTTTATCAACCATAGACTTTTTAAATGGTCCGAACACCATATTAAAATTAAATACTTGCTTTATTGCAGCTGCAATATTTTTTGCAGATAACAGACTGCCGTCTACTTGAAATCTTTTATCTCTTCCGAAAATCTCTGCTGATAAAAATTCAAATGTAGATGCGTACATTGAGGGCATTGACTTACCTCTAAACTGGACAGTATCGCAATCCGATTTGTTTAATAGAGGTTTTACGAGTCGTTGGTTATTATTTAACTTATTAAAAATATTTTGTTTAGGTAAAAAATAAATATTATCTATACTAGAGGGCATAATACAATCCTTTATTTTTTATTTGTATATTATACCCAGACTAAAATCTGTAAATATAAAATTTTGCGCTTTTACACATCATTTATTAAGAAATATTAAGACACGAAAACGGGACGTTTTCGACGTCCCGCTGCTATTATATTTCAGCTGTTATTAATTTAAGCCTAATTGATTTCTATAAAACCCGTTGCTTGCAATTTTCTGTTGAACCAGATTGTTATTGGAGCTTGATGCAAGATACAATCCGCTAATTTTATCTAATCTTCTTGTCAATCTGCTGTCCGGATAAACTTTTGATGCAACTTTAACTCTTGTCCAGCAGGCAGCTTCTTTTGATGTTGCAAGAGTTTCTTCTTCCAAATCAGCACTGTAGCCTGTGTGATAACTTTCATGTGCAATTAGACATGCAATCTGTTCTGCCGGTGCATTTCTGTATACTGAATTGATTAAAATTACACGTGTACCAAAATTATTATATGTGCTTACTGCATAAGCATTTTTACCATTCATCACCATAGATAAATCATCAAACTTGATTCTCATACCATATCTCTGGAGATTTCTAAAAACATCGTTTTCTCCTGCTTGTTCCAGAACTCTCATCGCTGCTACGATTTTTGCATCAGTAGAAAAATCTGTTACTCTGTACGCAAATGCCTGACCTACACTGAAAAATAAGAATGCAAATAAAACTAATACTACTTTTTTCACGACATAAACTCCTAATCAACTTTTTTTGTTTTTCCTTATGTGAGTGTTTACGGCGTGTTTTCTAAAATCTTTAGCAAATACATCTCTGTTGTTACATAAGTTTACAAAACTCAATAAAACTTCATTCAAAAAGGGGCAAAACCCGCATATTACCTGCATGGTTATTCCACTTAACGAGTTTTAAGATATAATAAGAAAGAAGAAACTACATGAGAGCAATTTTACATTTCTTAATATTCGGAGGATTTTTATGAATAAACTATTTTGGAAGAGGGCCGGTATAACTGCTGTGAGTGTAATTGGCGGTGCTTATGCAGTGTTTCTTATTTCGCCTCTTATCTTAAATCCGATAATTGACAGTTACATACCTCAGATTAAGAATATTATTCATGAAACTTCGGGGCTTAACTCCGAATTAACAAATGTAAAAGTTGTCACAACCCCAAAACTTACAGCAGGTTTGAAAGTCGGAAAATTTTCACTTCTTGAACCTGACAACACTCAGGTTTTTTCAGCAGATGACTTTCAGGTAAAAATGTCTTTACTTCCTATTCTTGCCGGAAAAATAAGAGTTGATGCTGTTCAGCTCAAAAACGCAAACGCAAATATTCAAATCAATAATGACGGGCATTTTGCTATCGAAAAATATTTGCCAGCAACCCCTGACACTGACTCAGTCAACTCTCTCCCTGAAAACAGAGAAAATGTTTCATCGCTTCCTTTTGGATTAAAACTTTCTAATCATCTGCCTGATATAAAAATTGACGGATACGATATTATAATCACAGACGGAACAGACAAGTACACTCTGAGCGGAAATAAAACTGAAATTACAGATTTTATTGTTAATAAAAGCATAAAAGTTAAAGCATCCGGAAAAGCGGTATTGAAAGATAGAGAGCAATTTCATTACAATATAAAAGTTCTTAATAAAATCATGCCGGATGTTGAACTTAATGATATTGTATTCACTCCGCAAGCTCAGGAAGAAACAGCTCAGCAATTTGAAATGCCTGACATTATCGGTATTTTAAAAGGAATTTACGCAAACAATCTTACAGCAGATGCTGATGTTAATTTACTGATTGAACGCAACAACATCAAGGGTAATGCAAATTTTACAAACCTGTCTGTAATTAATCTTCCGTCAAGTATTGTTAAACTAAAATTCAAAGGTGAAAGTATTGATATTATTTCGGATATTTATACTGCAAAAAATGAAGTTTCAAAGATAAACGGCTTAATCAAAACAGGTAAAAATCCAAATATTGATTTAAACATAAAATCAAAAGTTGAAATTTCAAATATTTTAAGGATAGTAAAAGATGTAGCGTTAATCTTTGATATAAGAGATTTACAGACACTTAGTGCAAACGGGAAACTTGATGCAGATTTCAGTATCAAATCTAACCTTAAAACAGTGAAGTCAAGCGGGTATCTAAAGATTCCTTCTGCGGATGTTTATTATGGACTTTACAAAATAGGAATAGATGATATTAATGCAGACGTTAGACTTGATAACAACAACATCAATATAAATAATATAGGATTCACAATACTAGACCAGCCGCTTAAACTTTTTGGAACAATAACCGGTGATGCTGTAAGTGATTTACACCTGAGTGCAGAGAATTTAAGTTTAAAGGGACTTCTTGTTGCAGCGGGACAGGCATCATTAATGAAAGATAATCAGGTTAACTCCGGTCTTGTGTCATTGAAAGTTGATATTCAGGGGAAATTGGATAAAATTAATCCGGCAGTAAAACTTAATCTGGATAACATTAACATTAAAAACATTCCTTCAAATACATCTCTGAGTGCGCCTTCAACAATAGTCGGAATATCCGGCACATCCTTAACCGGAAAAGCAGAGAGTAAAAATCTAAAAATCATAAATCCTTGCGCGAAAGTTTCAATACCATCACTCATAGCGAATATTTCAGAAAAAGAAATTTTCATCCCGTCAACTCCTGCTGCGATTGAAAAAATAAACCTCAATGTTTCAGGAAAAATTACAAATTATCTTACTGAAAAAATCGGCCTTGATTTTGTTACAACCGGTGATATCAAATCAAAATTAACAGGTGATATGAATATCGCAAAACAGACCCTTAATTTAAATTACGCAACGACAGAAAGCTCAACCATCATTATTCCGATGTTTGACAAATCTAAAATGACATTCAGCGGAAATATTTTCATTACAGACAGCATGATGAACCCTGTAATCAAAGGCGATGTGAATATTCCTGAGCTAACAATACCGGAAATTCCTGTCACAATGGAAAATCTTGATATTAAATTAAACGGACATATACTTAACGGAACCGCAAGCGCCGCAAAATTCACGTCAGGAGGAATAAAGGCTGAGAATCTGACTTCTGATTTTTCTATGAAAGGTGATAAATTCTATCTCAATAAGCTTAAAGGCGATGCTTTTGACGGTAAAATCAATGGTAATATTGTTTACAATCTTTCTAATGCACAAACCGGAATTATCTTTTCAGGTGAAGGATTAAACGCTGAAAAAGCTGTAAACGGCTGTGTCGGTATTAAAAATGCAATCTATGGAACACTTGGTTTTGATACAACCATGAGTCTGAAAGTTGTTGATTACAATGAAATGATGAAATCCTTAAAAGGAAATCTTAACTTTAATGTAAAGAACGGAAGCTTCGGAGCTATCGGTAAACTTGACACGCTTTTACAAGCTAATAATATTATTACGAACTCTATTTTAAAAACAACAACAAGTACGCTTGTCAACAATCTTGTTCTAGCTGATACCGCAAAATTTGAATATCTTGACGGTAACCTCAGCTTTGAAAATGGATGGGCAAACTTAAATCCAATCAAGAGTTCCGGTAATTCACTTGCTTACTACATAACAGGCAAATATAATTTAATAAACGGAACAACAAATATTAATATTCTGGGCCGTTTGGATGCTCCAATAGTAGCTAAACTTGGTCCCATAGGACAATTATCTGCAGATAAATTACTTTCTTATATACCTAAGTTTGGTGAGGCTACAGCAAAAATCGCCAATGCATTGACAACAAACCCTAAAGGTGAAAATATTGCAGCAATTCCTGCTCTTACAAACGGAAGCACAAATTACAAAGATTTTAAAGTAGTATTCAACGGCGGACTTGAAAGCACAAGTTCAGTGAAGTCGTTCAAATGGCTTACTACAATTGACACAAGTGCAATTGAAACCAAAACAGTAAAAGAAACTATAAAAGATATAACAACATCTGTAACCGAAGATTACAAAAGCACAGTAGAGTCAGTAAAAGATGCTGTTACAAGCACAAAAGAAGATTGGAATGAAACTAGAGAACAGCTGAAAAACAGCGCAGAAGAGTTGAAAAATTTATTTAAAAAGAAAGAATAATAATTGTTACAATTGTTTATGGATTGAAATTTATAGAAATCGGTATTTTTGCATTGATACACGTATTTTGCTGAATTGCGCTCGATAAGCTTATTTGGATTGATTTTTAATACAAGATATGCTATCATAAATATGTGAGTTTATGTCACTATATCGCTTGGGGATAAAATTATAAATACTATGTCACTATACACTTTTTAATGGTAACATAGAATATAAAGATTTATTAAAAGGATTCATTATGACATTTCAAGTTATGGATGTTGCTAGATATATAGTTAATTACTGTACAGAGCAAAATAAGCCTGTCAGTAATTTAAAATTGCAAAAAATGTTATACTACATTTGGATTGAATATCATAGACGAACTAATGAATATCTTTTTGAAGACAATATCTATGCTTGGCCATTTGGCCCCGTAGTACCGGATGTGTATTATGAATACTGTTCCTATGCAGGTAGTCCTATTGCAAAAAATTATGATTTGAAAAATATTTTTGGTGAAGATGACTCTATTGAACTTAATAACATAATTGAACAATTTATTGATACATCTCCAAATGACCTTGTTAACAGATCACATCAGCCAAATATGCCCTGGGATAGGATATACCAAAACGGAGCTGGATATAGAGATGTGATTCCTTTTGATTTGATTATTGAATTGGAGCATTAATGAAATGTTACCAATTGATTTAGTACAGAAAAAAGAAAGAACTCTTGAGCAATATATCAAAGAACTTGCCCAAAGAACGCTTGACGATACTGATGCAAAAAAATTTGCGTACAAATTGCAAGATTTGTATACTCAAGATTTTCGCCACTCTTATTCTAAATTTTTTCCTATTATTACCGATTTGGGAAAAGACAGGATTTCTAGTTTAGAGTATTTGTCATACAATTTAGAAACACTTAAAAAAATTGTTGAACAAGACTTTTTAAACGGAGAAAAAATTTTTAAAGGCTTAGATGAACCTTTATCTAAACTAAGTGATCATCTTTCTTTAGAAATAGCAAGATATTCATATTATAGCGAGAAAGAAGCACGTACTAAAGATTTAGAATCTAACTTACTAAAAGCACAAGATAATGTAAAAAATTTAGAAAAGGAATTAAAACATACAAGAGAAGAGCTCGACAAAGCCACAGAAGAATTAAATCTGGCAACAGATAAAATTAAATCTGTACAAGGAGAACTTATTACAGTTTTAAGCATTTTTGCTGCGATTGTAATGACTTTTTCCGGCAGTCTAAATGTTTTAGGAAATGTTCTTAATGGAACTGCTAACTTACCACTACCAAAGCTAATCTTTCTTTTACTTTTATGTGGATTTATCTTAATTAATTTTATTTTTGCAATGATGTATTTTATAGCAAAAATCACCGGTCGAAACATCTATGCACGTTGTGAAACCCTAGATTGTACCTGTATAGATAATATAAAACCGAAGTGTTGTGGAATTGTAAGAGTCTTTAAACGTTTACCATATATCTTCTGGTTAAATGCATTAATTTTTCTAGCAATTCTTGTAGATATATGCTTATACCTTGCAATAAAACTTAACAATTAAGCAATTTTAGACATAGAGGCGACTTTATATAATTAGGTTAGTTAATATTAGGTAAATTTATGTCTATTCAAATTTATGGTTACAATCCGTATTTTTATCCTATTGCCAGAATAACAGTAACACCTGCGTTTCTGGGGGGGGGGCCACATTAAATAACACACCGGCATCAAATTTTCCCTCCGGATCTGACGCTCTGGAATTTTCTGCAGAAAATAAAATAAAAAGTAGTAAAAAAGATATAATTGGCATTACTGCTGTTCTTGCTGCTGTATATGGCTGTATTGTCGGACGGAAAATGTTACACAGACCAACTTTTGATGTTGTACACAAAAACTTATCAGAAATCCTCGGACAAAACCTATCAAAAGAAGAAACCCGTAAATTACTGAACAATTACAAAAATATCATTAAAAATAACAAAACTGACGAATATCATAATAAACTGTTCGAACAAGTTAAAAAAGATATGGGTTATGAAGATTTAGATATCGAACTCGCAATAGAAAAGCTAAAAGATAGTTCTTTAAAATCATTTAAAGAACATTGTAAAAATGGGTCAGCAGGTGCACTACATCACAAAATAACTATTTATCCAAAAACAGCAGGCAATAGTTTAAACTCTTCAATCCAGCGTACAACTTTTGGAACAATGTTTCACGAATGGCAGCATATAAAACAAGCCGAAATTGCTTATAGAACCAACCCTGACAAATTAGTTGATGCTTATGTTGAACAATTAAAAACTAAAAACTCTGATTTCATAGAACAATTGATGAAAGAAAATAAATATTCACGCGTACAAGCATTAAAAGAGATTAACTCATCATTGCATAAACAACTAGATACGTTATTTGGGAAATATCCAAAATTTAAAGCAGGTTCAGACCAATACAAAAAAGGACTCAAATACATTGAATGTACTAGAAATTATACAACCGAAGGCAAAGAATATTTTGAACAGCTAAGTGAAAAAGAAGCATTTGAGATTGGAGATAAAGCAAGAAAAATATATGATTATATCTCAAATCCGTGGAGAATATTCTAGTTTATCCATCAAAGTTTCAACAATAATCCAGTCGTTTGGCTCATCAATTTCATAAGAAGTATAAGACGGGAGTTCGTACGCTGCAATTTTGCCTGACAGCCTGCATTTGTCGTGTAAAATATTTCCGACCGTGTTTATATAGCAGGCGCCATTTTCTGCAATTAAGCCTTCAAAATCCTGACGGCGAGGACGATTGCGATAGTCGTAGTTGACAGGTATTACGCATAGAACTTCATCATTGTTATTTAAGTTATATTTACCCCTACGCCAATGGAACTGCTTTTCTAAGACTCCTGTAAACATCGAATCAGCTCCGCTTATCAAAAACTCATTATACATCCCGTCAATGTGTTCAGACTTAAGCATCGGTGATGTGGCCTGAATAAGAAAAAAATTATCCTCCTGCTTGAGCCCCGTTTTTTTAATATATTCTAGCATAACACTTTCTGTAGAAGCCGTATCAGAAGCGTTCTCAGGGTTTCTGTCATAAACCTCAACTTTCGGAAGTTCAAAACCCAAAACTATTTTTTTTATTTCTTCACTGTCTGTTGCAATAATAACTTTATCAATACATCCAGCACCGCTTGCAGCTGCTACGGTCCAATATACAAGAGGCTTGCCGTTCAAAACTTTTATATTTTTCATAGGAATTGATTTACTTCCGCCGCGTACAGGTATGAATGCTATATTACTCATTAGCAGCCTCCTTAATTTTAACCATATCGTAAAGAACCTGATTGTAAGGAACAGGAACTCCTAATTCTCTGCCGAGTTTTATCATTTCTCCAGCAAAAATATCAACTTCAGTCTTTCTGCCAGCCAGAATATCCTGATGCATAGAAGTTTTACCCTCATCACACATTCTGGAAAGAGCATTCAGTGCATCCTTTTCAAGATTTTCAAGCCTGTTAATCCCCTTAAGTTCTGCAACAGAGCGCACCTCGGCAATTATTTTTTTTGCAAAATCTATAAATGCCCTGTTATGTTTCATTTCACCAAACGTCATATTTAATACTGCAGATGTCTGGTTTGAAAAAATATTCATAGTAAACTTGAGCCACATTGAATAATCAATATCATCAGGAACTGCATAACCTACGCCAGCATCGTTAAAAAATTTGATTAACCCGTCATCACGCTCCATAACAATCTCGCCAACGCCGTCCTGAGTAACAGAATTTCCGACTCTTACTGCACTGTGCCCGATAAAATAAGACTTAAGGACTTTTGCTTCAGGATAAGCAGAACGGATAACTTCTTCAGAAGAAATTCCGTTGAGAAGCGAGAGAATAATTGTTTTGGACGAAACAAAATTCTTTATCATCTTGACTGCAGAATCTAATCCCGATGCCTTTGTTGCAATGATAATCAAATCCGCGTCAAAATTATCATCAGGCAGAATATAGTTAAAATCCTGCTCCACGCCGTTTAATACAGGCTTATTTTTTGAATACCTCTCTAAGCGTTCTTCATTCACAAGGATTTTAAGATTACATTTACCCCTGGATTTACCCCCTAATTTAGATGCATACGTCATTCCGACCGCACCGAGCCCGCAAATAATTACATTTTTCATAATGGCATTTTACTACATTTATAATAAAATATAAATATGACATCAGAATTGCTTTTTGAATTTGACAGGAGTTTTAATACGCAGGTAATCGGCACAGACGAAGCCGGAAGAGGGCCTGCAGCAGGCGGAGTTTTTGCAGCGGCAGTTATGTTTGAAAAAGTTACAGAAGGACTGATAAAAGATTTAGCAATTCTTAACGACTCAAAAAAACTCACCGCAAAAAAACGCGAATCAATATACGACATAATAAAAAACAACACTCTGAATAAAATCGTCTGCGTTGAAGTTGAGGAAATAGAAAAAATAAACATATTAAACGCTTCTTTAAAAGCAATGAATATTGTTTGTTCAGGAATTGTAAAACATCCTGAAACACTCGTACTTGTAGACGGCAACAAACTAATCAAAAATTTTGAATTTAATCAGCAGTATGTAATCAAGGGTGACTCAAAATCAGCTTCCATAGCTGCAGCAAGTATCTTAGCTAAAGTAACACGTGACAGATATATGACAAAACTTCATGAAGAGTTTCCGATGTATAACTGGGCAAAGAATGCAGGGTATTTAACAAAAGAACATCTTGATGCTATTGATAAATACGGTTTGTGTAAATATCACAGGCCGTCATTTCTGCGCAAACATTTTTTAAAACAAAATTCGGGCAACCAGCATCTCATAACTACTGATTCCCCGAATTTGAACTTTTCTTCCGCAGGCTTTTAGAGTTTACTTTGCAAATTCACCGGTGTAAAAACTCATCAAGTTTGCCAGACGGTGCTGCTTTTCTGCAGCTTTTTCAATGTTTTGCTTAATTTCATCAAGCTCTTTCAATAAAGTATTTAAATCCTTACGTCGTTTACTCTCTAGGCGTTCCTCCTTATTTAACTGGTGGTCTGAAACTTCCGCCAAATCAACTTCAAGCCAGTTTGGCGAAAAACATTTATTATTATATTCCTTTCTGCTCATTAGTAGCTCCTTAACAGCTTTTAACAGTCTTGACAATACCCAGAACATTCATCACAAATCGCATGATGCCTGCTGCTGCATTTTTACATTCTATGTAATCCCTGCGTACTTCTTGAAATTCTTTTGAGTTGAAATCAAATGATGTCATCTCGGAATATTCAATTAGTGCTTCATGTTCGTCCATCACTATACCTCTTAATCAACAACTAGGGGTAAATGTAATTTAGCCTGTTGGTATAATTACCAACCCCTTTTGTATACACGATTTTTTGTTTTGTTTTTGCTTACAGATATGTTAACGGCATTTTTTTGAAAAACTTTAGGGTTTTTGGAGATATCGTTACAAATCGTTACAAGAGATGGCTAAAATGCAGTAATAGTAAGAAGGAGTATAAGTATCCCCAGTACGTAGTACAAAAAAAAAGCTGCCGTCGGGCAGCCTAGATACATATATGTATTATGTTAAATAGAACTTTGTTTACAGAGCAAGCGTCTTGTACTCCAGATTTTGCTCTGTGAAATCAACAGGTGTTTTGTAGTCATACGGAATTGAAATACTTATTTCACTCTTTTCCGGCAGCATTTCAAGTCCGTAGGCATCAATGAATTTCTCATCCAGCTTAAGCGTATAATTACCCGGTGCAAGACCTGAAATATAGAACACACCGGTAGAATCGACCGTTGAATAATTAACTTCTTCTCCGTTTTCATCAAGAATTACTACTACAAAGTCGGTTATTTTTAAGTCACGCTGGAAATCATCAAAGATTTTTAAAGTACCTGATACTGAACCGACTGTACTTATAAGAGGAATTTCGAGCTGAGTTGTCTGGCCCCCGTCAATTTTAACCTTTTTATTTATTAAATCGTTTGTAAATGGTGCAACTGTAATCGGCAGCTGGTTCATATCAATAGATACAGTGTAAATTCCCTGTTCAAGGCTTGATGAATAAACTCTTCCGCGCTTGTTTGTAACGCTTGTTTCTCCTGTCCAGCTGGTAATAAGCGGAACATTCTGGATTGGCACATCAATCTTCTTATCGTATTTTCCGTTTTTGTTAACATCAACAAATGCAATCGCTTCAAATAAACCTTTGTTCAAATCTTCATCTCCTACTGATTTCAAACCATTATGGAAGATTTGGAACGCATCATTAAACACAAAATTTATCGAATGTCTGTTTGTCGTAGGCGTAAACATATTATCAATAAAGTATCCGCCGTTTTCTGAATATTGATATCCCACAGACATTGTCTGGCCTGACTTAGCCCTGTATCCTATATTAATGTTAAAGTCGTTTCCTCCCTGACCGCTGTATCTAAAACCATATCCAAGCCCGAGAGTTAAACGTTTCCACGTTGGGAAAGTATACCCGAAACGGAACATATTGTAACCGTTTTTGTAAGCTGCTGTATTGTACCTTACAATATTGTGCCCGAGTGTAAATCTGCCGTGATTGCCGGGAATTGGAACATCTAATTGTGCATAGTTATCTGTGTATTTTGAATGATAATTTCTGTCTAAAGAATTTGGCGTATCATACTCTGTATCATACAAACTTTCTCTGCGTCCGGCCTGAACACGCGCCCAGCGTGCAATATCACGGGAAGCATTGGCATCATAAAAATAGTTTTTGTTTCTGCCGAGTTCATTCTCACCGCGTCTATAGTAGCTGTTAAATCTTAAATTAGCAACCTTAGGAATTTTAGTTGATGCATTAATTGAAGCCTCGTCAAACTTAATAGTGCCGCCTCTGTAGCGGTGGTTCATATTAGAATAATATCTGCTGTAGCTTCCGCCTGCATTTGTAGAATTAAAGCTTACGTTACCTGAAACTTTTCCTCCGGTTCTATCATTTTTGGAAGTAGAGTCGCTGCTTGCAATATAGAAATCCGGTGAGGTCTGGAACAGTTCTAATCTTCCGGCTGCTCTTTTCGGTTTAAAAATACCCCTCTGATATTTTTCAAGATCTTTTTCATACTCCCCTGCTGCCTTGACAATATAACCTGCATGGGTATGCTCCTCTCTAATATCATGCGCAACGCTTGCACCGGCCGTTAATCGGCCTTTTATATTCTTGTTTTTCGGATTAACCCATTCAACACTGTTAAGCGCTGTTGCACCTTCAAGATAGTTGACACTTTTCTGCGTACCGCTTACAAGCAGGGTATCGTTTGTAGGAACGCGATATACAATGCTTGTTCCGTTCTTTTCATAAAGCTTATCGCCGGTAACCCGTGATTCAAAAGTAATATTGTCTTTGATACCATATTGATAATCAATTCCGGCAGTAACCTTCTTGTTGTTTCCGCGATAAATATTGCCCCCTTCACGGAAAAATCTGTTCTGATACCCCCATACACCTGCGTATGCTGAACCTCTGTGTTCTTTTTCAAAAGGTTTGTCCCCGTATATTGAATATCTTTCTTCTTTTATTAACTCAACACTTCCATCCTCGTTAACCTCTTCCAGCTTAATGCTCTTAACAGGGTTTGGAAGCTGAACATCCTTAAGCGTATAGTAACCTGCATATGTGCTTAGCGTCACAGGCTCTAAGTCGTTTACCGTAAGTCTTACAAGACTGGTCGGCTTAACATAGCCGTTAATTTTTTCCGGACGTTCTTTTTCGTAATCATAATTCCAGATTTGCGCACCGAAAATATTTGTACCAATTGAGGCGTCAACGTCTGTCCTGCCCTTAACTTTTCCTAACTCATACCAGAGCTTTTCTTTTCCTGTTTCTTTATCTTTAATGCTGTTTTTGTAAGCACCTGTAATACCGCCGAACATAAAAGCATCAGAACGATAATGGTATTCAGTCGCCTCAATACGATATTTTCCCCCGTAAATATTACCGTTAATACTTGCCTGCGTACTTCCTGAGAAAGTATCATTCAAAGTTCTATATCCCTGACCTTTTACTGTAAGACTGTCACTGAGGAGATTTGAACGCAGCCCTACTGTATTAAGCGTAATCTTACCCGGTTTTTTAGGAGAAACAACATCCTGATAAGCCTTCGGCCCCTTATCCTCAACAGCAGAATTATTTGTATGTAAAAGAGGGATATCTCTTTCAACCTGAGCACTTAAAGTTAAGTCTTCGTAATTTGTTTCAAACTTCGCGCCGAAAATCCTGGAAGCAGCGTCAGCAGTTATGTACGCTTCATTGAAAACGCCGTCCATAATACCCTGCTGTAAAAACTCTGTTTTGCGCTTAGAAACAGGCGCATCCTGAACAAATACACCTTGCGTTGTTATCATACCGTCTTTGCCGTCCCAGGTTTTAAATCCGATATGTTTATCCACGCGGTTAGCAGTATATGGAATGTTAAATAAATCTGCAAGCTGTTTAAACGGCAGCAAAATTTCCGACTTATCGGTAATTACGATTTCGACATCCTGATATGCTCTATCATTGACATTGATATAAGATACCGTAGAGTCGAGCGCAAATACCGGTAATGCGAGAAGCATGCCGGCAAAAGCCAGTATTAAGTTTTTCTTAATTCTATTTAACATTCTGTTGAACTCTTGCAATCAGCATTTGCTGACCTTTAGTTCCACCCGCGGCTATCCCTATAGCCTTGTTCTGTTCCTCATCTCCATAAGGAGATGAGGAGGGGACGTCCCCTCGTTTTTTCTATTTAACCTTGAGAGGTAATTACCTCTATTTACTTACAGCCGTAAATGTTACGACTGCCTGATATGTACCTGCCTGATCCTGACCGATATTGTACGTCCCTGATATCGGATTTTGACCAACAGTATGTGTCACAGTTCCCTCTGTGCCGTTGTTAACTTTTACTACGTAACAATCGCCGTAAATTCCATAGTTTTGTTCAAATCCAACTGTCATAGGATTTGTAATCACGGTTGTTACAGGATATGCAATTACATTTTTATTGCTGCTTCCGCCTGCTTTTGCATCATCAATGGCTGCCTGAGCAGGCGCTGCAAGCGTATTTCCAAATAAAAGACTTCCGTTATTCCCGTATGCAGAAACTTCTCCCCCGTCAGTTAATATTTTTGATGTAATTATAAAATCATAATCCGAGTCTGTTCCGTTTGTCTGAATACTAAAAACAGACTGTAAACCGGTATGTGCACCTGTTTCACCGTTTGCCGATGCATTTTCTATTGACGAAGTTTGTTTTTCTATGGCAACAGCCGGCTGAACGTCCGTAAGAACGGACTGTTCAGCTTCTGCATAGCCATAAGCTTTTACCGCACCTAACGATGCAGTCATCAAAAATATTAACAATTTTGATATGTTTCTTTTGTTCATTGTTTCCTTAACTACGGTCCTGTTGTTGTCAATGTAAGTGTTGCTTGATAAGTACCGTCTGTATCATGTGTTGAGAATGTATTTGCCAATGCTGATGTTCCAATAGCGTACTGCATTTTATACTTTCCGTTTTTAATTACATATTTTGCTTTATTTGACTCAAAAGTTTTAGTAGGATCTTCAGCACCGCTTTCAGTATCCGGAGTAATTGTCGGAGTTATAGCAAAAGCTATTGCATTTGGATTTTCTTTATATGCTGTACCTGATCCGGAAGTAATATTTTGTACAGCTGTATCAGCAGGCTGTCTTGAATTGTTTGTAAAAACAATATTCATAGAATCTGCATCTTCACCGTATAATGCCGTTGTAGAGCCGCCTGAAGTCGGAGCTGTTGCTGAAAGATAAATAGCTCTGTCCGGTTGATTATTTACTACATTGAATACAGCATTTAACGCCGGTGTTACTGTAATTGTAGTATAGTTGTCATCAAATGTTGCACTTGCAGTTTCTACAGAAGAATTATCTTTTGTAATATTGATAAATTCCGGCACTGTAATATTAAGTGTCGATGTAGCTTCATCCGAAGCTGCTGCAAACACAGCCGGACTCATAAGCATGAGCGCCAGTGCTGCAGGGAGTAATTTTACGATTTTTCTCATAGGGTAAACCTTCCTTTCTTCTTTTGGTTACACTTTACCTGTTATATTTAAATTTGCTTCTTTCTTAATATTCTTTTTCTTACCGTTTTCATCAAGATAAGAAATTACGGCTCTAAGGGTATATTCACCGGAGTTTTTGATATTTCTCGTGTCAATCTTTTGTTTCTTTACAAAGTAGTTTCCTCCTCCAACTACTCCTCCATCCAGTTCATACTCGTCTATCAGGCTCTTGCCCTGCAAAATTTGAATTTTTCCAGAGTAACGAACTTTGCTGTTTCCTTTTGACAGGATTTTCATATCTGTATAAAGTCCGTCTTTAGCTTTTACAATATTGAAATACTCTATTTCTGCTTCTTTTGATACCCTGCCTTTGTCCACGTAAACCGGAACACCTACACGTGTTTTCACAATCAGCTGAGCACCTATACCGGCTCTGCCTGTAGGAATATTCATTTCTTTAGGGTTAACGTCTTCAATATAGAGCATTGTTCTGTTTTCACCGTCAGGAAGCTGGTTTAGATTTGCAATATTTATTCTGACCTTTTGATTTCTTCCCTGTACCACAGTAAATTCTGATGGTACGAACCTTATTTTCTTAGTTAAATCATGCGGGTCGTTTGAACTTTCAGTCATCACAACTTCACCTTTTTCATTGATTGTAAAAAATCCGGGATAAACCTTAAATCTCATAGGCTGCTGACTGTCGCCTTTAACTTCTATCGCTGTTGTTACGTAATTATTTTTGAGTTTATTTGCATTAATTTCTACCCTTGTCGGAGCAACCGCAACAGATGCAAACGCCGGAACAGCCAGTCCCAGAGCTATTAACAAACCAAAAATTTTCTTCTTCATACCTGACATTTTTTACCTTATCTCTCTCAAAATATATTTCACTCTATTTTCGTAATTTCCTGACGGAATAAATTTCTTATCTCTGCCTTCCAGCGAATATTCCACAGAAATGTACTCGTTATTCGCAGGGGCTTTTCCCTTTGCAATAACTATTTCTTTACCCGGTGTCAGCAGAACTCTTTCCAGAAGTCTTTCATTAATACCTGATGATGCTGAAACTGTTCTTACATAATAATCTCCTGCACCATCGCCGAAGTTATCAGCATTCAAAGCCAGCTCCCAATCACAGTTAGAATTTATATAAATCATAGGAGAAGTTTCATTAGAAACCTTCTTTGATTTATTGAAAGCATCCTCCGCACCCAGAACAATTCTTGGAACTTCATTATGCAGACTGATTTCCTGAACAGGAGGAATAATAAACTGCAAATTAAATGTTGAAGTCGCAGCAATCTGCCCTGTTTCCAAATCTGTTGCCTGAACCTCAAAATTTATTGCATAAGTTCCTGCCGGAACCATACCAAAGTCACGGATTTTTGCAGTCATATTCTTCGCAACACCGCCCATTGAAAGACAGTCAAAAATATTAGAATACTCGTTATACCGCAAATAAACATCTTCTCTGGTATTGTTTATATACAGATTCGAAAGAGGAATTGTTACATTCCCGTCCACACTCCTCATAGCATCCTCAAGAGGCCTTACTGCAATATTATACACACCGCCGTCATCACTGTTAATAATCAAATTACGTTCAACACTCTGAGGACGTACAACTGTTTCACCTTGATAGTCTATTATAACCATCGAAGCTTGCACAGCTGCACAGCCTAGCACCATTAGAAGTGTTGTAAGTAATATTTTTTTCATGAAAAATTCCTAATTAGGGAAATACCTATTATAATTGTAACGATTTGTTACAAAACTTCAATGGATTTTAGACAAATATACTCTATATGAATGAGGCTAATCCGCGTCTTTTCCGATACGGAACCAGTTTACAAATTTATTTACAAGATTATCTTTCGGAATATCTTCTTCTTTTAATTCCTGCTCAAAATCAATATCGTTCTCGTTTTTGTCCTCGCTGCGTTCGAACATATCCTCCTCCGGCTCATCTTTACGTTTTTTGCCCTGACGAAAATACATACCGCCGCCTCCCATACCGCTGCCGTCTTTATAGGAAGCCTGAGCTTTATTAATCGGGTTGATATTACTGAAATCAAAAGACATAACAAAGTCCTTGATTGTACATTGCATGTTCATTATAACCTATTTTTGAAAAAAGTGTACTGTTTTTATGCTAAAATTAACTTATGAAGAAATTTTTAGGTTTGTTTTTAACATCTCTTGTACTAATGGCATCAGCTCAGGCAAAGGATTTAAGATTTGTACAGATTAGCGACGTCCGCTTTTTATCATCTGCTGAAAATGACGGATTAAAAAAAGTTATCAATGATGTAAACAAACAAAAGAGAGTTGAATTTGCTGTTTTCACAGGCGATAACATAGAGAAGCCTTCGCAGGAAGAACTCGAAGCTTTTCTAAAGGAAGCTAAAAAGCTTAATTGTCCGTTTTATATTGTTATAGGCGACAGAGATGTTAACAAGCTCAAGAGTATGAGCAAAGTTGAATATACAAAAATTCTAAGAAAACAGATAAAGAAATACAAACCGGAAAAGCCAAATTATACCTTTGAAAAGAACGGAGTTATCTTTATTGTTGCTGACGGAGCAAAAGACGTCATACCTGGCACAAACGGTTATTACAAAGAAGATGTGCTTGCCTGGCTTGATACAGAATTAGCAAAATATCCGGAAAACAATGTAATAATTCTCCAGCATTTTCCTATAATCCCGCCTGCTGAAAAGGAAAGCTATTATACATTCAAGCCGGAAAACTATCTTAAAGTTCTTGCGGGACATAAAAATGTTAAAGCAATAATCTCAGGTCATTTCGGGGTTAATAACCAGAAGAATTTTAACGGAGTAGAGCACATTTCTACAGCCGGCGTACCTTATTACAGAATAATAGACGTTATGGATTCTGAAACTACAAATCCGACAATCTGGGCTCAATTAAAGAAGGCTGAGTAGAAAAAGCTTGCAAATACCGACAAAAGCTGCTGCTATATTTCCTGTATAATTAGCATTTTTGTCTGCATTAATCTTTTTAAAGTTTAAATCTTCGCCGTAATGATATCTTTCAAGAACATCTTTAAGTCCATCTACGCTCTGAAGCTGTTCACAGGTATTAAAATGTTCTCTGAGCGAACGTTTCTTTTCCGGTTTAAACTCGGGAGATGAAGCAATATTATCACAAAGCATACTTCTGAGGTTCATTTTTTTCCCGCTCTCTGGATGATGTTCGGAGTGTTTGCGGTGAAAATCTGAAACAAAAGATTTTGGAAATCCTAAAAGATAAAGTATCATCTTATCTGCATCGTGTGTAATACTGTCAATCGTATTTTTACCGAAAAGTTCTCTTTCAACAAGCGCAAACACTACTTTATGTTCATATGTATGTTTAACATTTTTTACATAGTTCTTAGAATAATTTTTTATCCGTGTAAGAATTGTCTGTGTTTTGGGCTTAATGCTCAAAAGACCGGCAGCGCACTTCGCGTCAGCCGGTCTTTTCACAAATTTGTCCACACTCTTCTGCATTATATCAGGCGCAGGTCGATACGCTCTACAGAATTGTATTTCTGCCCTTCTTTGGGCATCGGGATAATTATAAAAATAATTAGGGTTAAATTTACACTTAATGTCCATAATTTATTCTCGCACAAAAATAAATCTGTGCAAGTGGTAAAAATCATAAATTTATAAATCTTAAAAATTCTTTCCAGAATCCTTTTGTGCCGTTTTCCCACCTGCGTGAAACTCCGTGATAATAGGGTTCATAATCTGCGATTATATTCCGCGGCAGGGATTTTCCTTCTGCAAGAGTCTGTGCAATAAATTCCAGATAGTCATCCTGTTCTTCGCGATAATCAAAATCTCTGTATCTCAAATCCTCATCTGCTTCAAAATGAACCAGAGCGTGATACGCGCATTCAATACTCTTGTCTTTTGTTTCAGGAAACAAAAGTATAGCCTCTCTGGCTGTTTTTCTTTCGGTAAGCACTGCATAAACAAGCCGTGCAACATATTTCCTGTTTTTTATATCTTCCATAATATCTTTAATAAGGATTTTTTATCTTGAAGTCAAACTCCGGAGATTTTGGGCCAAAATCTGCTTCATAACGAATTCTAGGACCTTCTGACAAATCAACAACGCCTGTCTGATGTTTATCTTGAGGTTCAATGTATTTTGCAAACCTTCTCTGTGATTTAACAATCGACGCAGCAGGCTTTTTGGTACAGCCGCACACGCATACTGCAAGTATAGAAGCACTTAAAATTAGACAGCAGAGTTTTCGCATATAAAGACCTCGATACTTACATTATAACATGTTTTTAGCCGATTTTATCCTGCATTTATTTGATAAAACAGGCCGAAAAATGATAAACGTTTCTCTCGGTCAAAACAGGTTCTTTTACATCGCAGACACCAGCCTTATAGTAACAGCAGCGGGGATGGAACTTGCACCCGAAAATTTCTTCCTGAATACTCGGCGGCGAGCCTTCAATAGCTCTCAGCTTAAGTGCAGGATTACGCGTCGGAAGCGAATCAAGAAGCGCAATCGAGTATGGATGCAGAGGTTTTCTAAAGAAATCTTTGGCCGGAGCTTTTTCTACTATATGGCCTGAATACATTACCGAAATATTATCAGCATAATTACTCACGAGAGCAAGGTCATGAGAAATCAGCAAAATTGTAGTGCCGAATTCTTTTTTGATATCATCAAGCAAATCCATAATCTGCTTTTGGATAGTAACATCAAGAGCAGTAGTAGGTTCATCTGCAATAATAAGTTCAGCCTGACAGGCAAGCGCCATTGCAATAATAATTCTTTGTTTCATACCGCCTGAAAATTCATGGGGATAGAATTTAAGTTTTCTGTCCGCATCCGGAATGCAGACCATATCCATAACTTCCCTCGCTTTTCTCAGAGCCTGACGCTCAGAAACATGACTATGAGCTCTGATTGCTTCAACCAGCTGGTTTCCAACTGTATAAAGCGGGTTTAGAGATGTCATTGGATCTTGAGGAATTAGTGCAATTCTGTTGCCGCGAAGTTCTCGCATTTGTTTTTCTTTGTACAAAAGCAGATTTTCACCTTTAAAAATAATCTCACCGCTTTGAATACGGGCCGTTTTTGGCAGAAGCCGGATTACAGACATCGCAGTCATGCTCTTGCCGCAGCCGGATTCACCTACAAGAGCCTCCATAACTCCTCTCTTAAGAGTCAAATCCACATTATAAAGCGCCTGATACTTATCAAAAAACAGATTTAATTTCTTTATCTCTAAAATATTTTCCATAAAGTTATTCTAAAACCTATTTACAAAAAATGGAATAAGTTAACAAGATTAATACAAACTCTCTACAGCACACTTATAATCACTGTGCCCAAAAATGTAACTCCCTGCCACAAGCGAATTTGCGCCGAGTGAAGTACAGATTTTGGAAGTCAGATTATTTATTCCGCCATCAACCTGTATAACAATATTTTCCGGAGCATTTGCCTTGATTACAGGTATTTTCATAGCACAGTCATGCATAAATTCCTGACCGCCAAACCCCGGCTCTACTGTCATTACGAGAACAAGGTCAACTTTATCAAGCAAAGGGAAAATTTTTTCCGGCTCTGTTGCCGGTTTAATTGAAATACCTGCTTTCACGCCCAGAGACTTGATAAGAGAAATAACCTCTTCCGCATGGTTCACATCAGAGCATGCCTCATAGTGGAAAGTGAGTATATCCGCACCTGCTTCTGCAAAAGGTTTTACGTACTTTTCAGGGTTCTCAATCATCAAATGCGTATCCAGCACAAGGTCTGTTGCTTTTCTCAAAGACTTAACCACCGGAACACCTATAGTTATATTCGGAACAAAGTGCCCGTCCATTACATCTACATGAACCCATTGCGCCCCGGCATCCTTTACAGCATCAACCTCGCGCTTAAGGTTAGCAAAGTCTGCCGATAATATTGACGGTGAGATTATTATTTGTTTCATACACCAATCTTATCACACATATTGTTATTTTGGAAAACTTCGCATATAATAAGTATAGAATTGAGGGTAATGACATGGTAGATATAGTCGCATTAAAAGATTATTTGAAAAAATTACAAAAAATTATAAACTTTGAAGCAACCTTTACTTTTTCACATTGGAAGCTTATCAAAAAGACCAGAATAGATGATATTATGTGCTGTATTTATGCAACACTTCCTGATACATACAAAAGAATGCTTAAAACAAAAACTGATATTCAACGCTATAATTCAGTTTTATGTTACGGACTTCTTACAAAGCTTATTGCAAGAACATTTTTTCTTGACAAAAATCTGGTTATAGTCAACATTACAGAAGTAAATAAGCTGATAAACGGTATTATTATGACAATAGAACAAGATATTCATTCTATCCAACAGGCTCTAGAATAGTTAAAAACATGCGTTGACTTTTGTTTCCCGTTTGTTGTACAATTTTGTTGACTATCATAAAATTACGGAGCAAAAAATGAATTCACAGCAAGATGTTATATACGGTTTAATGAACGAACTAGAAGAAGCACTTGATAACAAAGGGTTTCCGCTTTTAGGTTTCTCTGTTGTTAAGAAAGATACTGTAACAAACATCTTGGACAAATTATATGCAGCTCTTCCTGATGAAATTAAAGAAGCAAGAGCTCTCTTAAGACGCAAAGACGAAATGCAGTATGAAGCACAGCAGAGAGCTGAAAAAGTTGTTGCTGATGCTCAGGCAGAAGCTAACAGACTGCTTAGTGAATCAGATTTGCTCAAAGCAGTTCAAAGAGAAGCTGAAAAGATAAAAGAACAAGTTATTACTGACTGTGAAGAGATTAAACGCAAGGCTATGGATGAAGCCGAAAATCTCAGAATTCAGGCAAGCGATGAAGCTGTCAGGATTAAAGACGGCGCAAATATTTATGCTGAACAGGTTTTGACAAACCTTGAACAAAATTTAGGCCAGCTTCAGGAAATCGTTAAAAACGGACAATTACAGCTTGAAAGAAGAAGAATTGAATCTGACGACCAGCAGGCAGGATTTGCAAATCAGCGCCCTGAATACGCACATGACTTTAAAGTACAATAGCCTTTATTAGAATGTCTTTTTCAATTTGTTTTAACTCATATATTTTGAGATTTTTTGCCTGCGAAATTTCTTCGATATCAGCACCGTTGAAACAGCTTAAACCGTTGTTGTCATTCAATATTTTGGGGGCTATAAACTGGTAAACTTCATCTATGAGATTATCTTTTAACATAGAGCCTGCAAGCGTACCTCCGCATTCCACAAAGACTGAATAAATACCCTTTGAATAAAGATTTTTCAGAACAGCTTCAATATCAAGCTGATTATTCTTTAGCGGAGTATTTTCCTTTGATGCAATATAGATTTCACCCTGCTGATAAATCTTTGCATCTTTTGAGGTGCGCAAATCCTTATCCAGAATACATTTAAACTTATGCCGCATAGATGGATTATCAGCAATTACTGTGTTTGAACTTGTCATAATACAGTCAAATTTTTTGCGCATCCTGTAAACTTCTTTTCGTGCAGCCTCAGAGGTTATCCACTTTGAAGAGCCTGTTTTTGAAGCAATCTTCCCATCCATTGTTGAAGCTGTTTTCAAAATAACATACGGCATTTTTTTTGTCATTGTTTTGATAAACATTCGGTTTAAAAACTGTGCTTCTTTCTCCAGAACAAAGTCAACCTCAATCCCTGCATTTTTAAGCTTTGTAATCCCATCGACTTTTGGATTAACATCCTTCATTCCGATTACAACTCTTTTGAGTTTGTGCTTAATTATTAAATCAACACAAGGCGGAGTCTTGCCAAAATGGGAGCATGGCTCTAGATTTACATATAGAGTTCCCCCTTCTGCCTCATTATTTTTTAATTTAAGCAATGCATCGCGTTCTGCGTGGTTTTCACCGTATTTTTTGTGGTATCCTTTTGATATTAGATTTCCGTCCTTGTCAAGGACAACACATCCGACCATGGGATTGGGTGCGACCTTTTCAAACCCTTTTTTTGCAAGTGCAAAACACATACGCATATATTTTTCGTCTCTGGATAACATAGATTAATTATACCATGTTATAATATCTGTATGTTAGAGAATAAAAACATATTGATAGGGATTACAGGCGGAATTGCAGCGTATAAGATTTGTACGCTTATAAGGCTTTATAGAAAAGCGGGGGCAAATGTCAGGGTCGTTCTTACGCCAAATGCGCTTAATTTTGTTACAAAGCTTACACTTCAAACACTCTCAAATAACGAAGTATATGTTGATAATTTCGAAATTGACGAATATAAACCTGAGCATATTGCGCTCACTGAGGCAGACATATTCGTAATTGCACCTGCGAGCGCAAATACTATAGGCAAAATTGCAAACGGAATTTGCGATAACCTGCTGCTTTCTACTGCGTGTGCTTTTTCAAAACCAATTCTTATTGCGCCTGCAATGAATGAAAATATGTGGAATAATCCATTTGTTCAGGAAAATATGTCTAAGTTAAAAAAGCATGGCTATCATATTGTTGAACCTGAGACAGGGTTTCTGGCCTGCGGTACAAACGGCGTAGGCAGGATGAAAGAGCCGGAAGAAATTTTTGACAGAACAGCAGCAATTTTCAGTGAGAACAAAAAATTAAAGGGTAAAAAAATCCTCATTACAGCAGGCGGAACACGTGAAAAAATTGACCCTGTTAGGTATATTACCAATGCATCATCAGGCAAAATGGGACTTGCACTTGCTGATAATGCATATAGAATGGGCGCTGATGTGACACTTGTTTCAACCTTTAAAGCTGATAAGCCTTACAAGAATATTGTCACTGAAGCCGCTCTTGAAATGGAAAAAGCTGTAAAAGAAAATTTATCCAATCAGGATTGTGTAATTATGGCCGCAGCTGTTTCAGATTACAGGGGAGAAAATTGTGCAGAGAATAAGATAAAAAAACAGGGTGGAGTACTGGAGCTTAAACTGGTTGAAAACCCTGACATTTTAAAAGAAATTAGCCAATTGTGTTCCGACAATAGGTCTACCTACGTAGTAGGGTTTTGTGCGGAGAGTGAAAACCTGCTTGAGAATGCTAAAGCAAAAATCCGGAAAAAAGGTTGTGATTTTCTTATCGCAAACGATATTTCAAGAAAAGACATCGGATTTAATACTGATGAAAACGAAGTTTACATAATTGACAAATCGCTTAATATAAAACATATTGAAAAAGACACCAAAGAAAACATAGCACGGCGTATTTTGGAGGAAATCTTTGAATAAATATGATATTGTCCGTAAAATAGAAAAGTTTGCTCCGCTTGAAACTCAGGAGAGCTGGGATTGCAGCGGCTGGGGGGTCGAACTTTCAGAACCGAATATAAAAAAAATCATCTTCGCGCTTACAGTCACCGACAATGTTGTAAATCAGGCGCTAAATTCCGGCTGTGATATGATAATTTCACACCACCCGCTGTTTTATGTACCTTTGTGGTACAAACAAATTAACATCTATTCAGCACACACTAATCTGGATATAGCAGAAGGCGGTACGACTGATACGCTGATTGAAAAACTCGGCTTCAAAAAAACACGCAACGCAGGTTTCCAAAGAATAGTAGAACTTGAAGAACCAATCACGGTTGAAGATTTGTGCAACAGGCTGCTAACAATATCACCTCGTTTGAGATATGTGAACAACTGCGGCGCAAAAACCGTAAAAACAATCGGTTTTTGCGCCGGCTCAGGCTCTGAATTTATCGGAGATACTGATGCTTTTGTTACCGGTGATGTTAAATTCCATACAGCACTTGATGCAAAAACAGTTGTCTTCGATATCGGACACTTTGAAAGTGAAATTTTCGCACCGGAACTTTTAAGAAAGATTACGGGTATTGAAGGAGTTTTAGCTGATGAAAAAAGTCCTTTTATTTAGCTCCCTGTTTCTGCTTTCTACGCTTATGGTGTTCGCCTATGAAACAATAATAATAAAGTTTCCTGATAGAGAAAACTGGGTCAAAGCTTATTACAAAAAAGTCGGGCTTGAAGCTATTTTGCAATATGTTCCAGCGGGACAGGGAAGTAACAACTGGACAAAATCAGTTGTCGTGCACTCTTATAATCAATCAACATATCCTATAAGCGTTTTTCTCACAAATAGTACTGCTAAACTACTTAAAGCAAATCCTACGGCAGGGTACAAGACTTTAAGATTAACCGATAATGACGCAATTGTCGGAAGATGTACAAAAAATTTCGGCAAAATACAGGCCCAATGTGAATTTTTTAGAGTAACAAGAGGTTACGAAGGGATTGTTACGATTCATTACATGAATAAAGACAAAGACGATTTTATGGAAAATTACAACCAGTGGTATAACATTATAAAAAGAGCAAAACTTTACAACAGTTATTACCGTGATGAGCGTATGCTGGACAAAGCAGAGTATTTTGAGCTTTAATAAATTTTCGAAAAAGAAATAAAGAAATCTGATATTACATTAATAAGCATAGGTAAAATCCAAATCATTATCGCAGCGCCGAAAACAGGTTTAAACAGGAAACTTAGCTGGAACACGTTAACCTGCGGTGCAGTCTTTGAAATTACACCCAGTATGATATCCTGTCCGAGTGTTGCAAGAAGAACAGGAGAAGCAATTTGAAGCCCCATGTACAAGACATTTGAAGTCGTTGTAACCAGATAATCCATATTGATAATCTTCTCAAGAGGAATGCTCACAGCATAAATAGGAAAAATCTCAAAGCTTCTTATAAGCGCATTTATCAGCCAGTAAAACCCGCCCAGTTCTATAAATATTATAAGTCCGAGAAGTGTAATAATACGGCTTAAAATAGAAGTCTGGCTGTTTGTAGTAGGATCCATAACCATTGCAGAGGAGAGCCCCATCTGTGTATTAATCATATCACCCCCCGCCTCGATTGCCAGAATAAGCAGCTGTGCAATATACCCGATGATTGCCCCTACAGCAAAGTTCAAAAGCAAGAGAAGCAGAGGTGAAATTCCTGCCGGAGGAACTCCCGGTTTTAAAAGCGGAGTCAGCATTATAGTTAAAATGAATACAAACGCAAGTTTTACAAGACCGGCAATTTCTTTTCTGTTAAATATAGGCGCAAACCTGATAAAACCAAGAAGCCGCGCAAACACAATAAATCCGGCCGAAAACCAGCGGTCAAATTCAGGAAATAATATTGACATCTGTTGTATTAACTGGTCCATAATTATTCCCTCAACACCGGCGGAGCCGGTAAATCCCTCATAAGCTCCGCTTCCTCAACTTCCGGCGGGATATCAAGCCCGAGGATTTCAAAACCATCAACCTCACCGATTGTAGTTGTTTCGTCCGTAACTTCCACATTAAACATAACTTTCTGTTTCCCGTTTTTTAAGACGCAAAACCTCGTCTTACCAGCTTTTAAGGGATGGACAAAAAGAGTATTCTTTTCATTCATTATTGTAAAAATCGGATAAACATCAATTATATCGTTTTGTTCTATACTTATATCGGTTAACTTTCCGTCAGTAGAAATTACACAGTCCTCAAACGCCTGTGCCGGAAGAATTAGTAAACATAATAAGAACACAATTTTTTTCATTATCTGCCTAAGATTTTATTTGTTTCTACAAAATTAGCTTTCGGCATCGGAGCTCTTGGTGCAGTGCCGTATTTAATCTTCTGATTTTTATCAATATAAGGAACTTTACCCGGGTTTTTCATTATATCGTTAAAATCGGACTGATTTTTGAATTTATCTTTCATTTCTCCCTCAAAAGGAGTTGTGTACTTGTAATAATCTGCAGGAAGTACAAAGCTGTCATTTTTAGAAATTCCGTTAAACGCAAGCGCCATTCCATCAGAAAAGAGGTTTGTAAGCAGTTTTATAAACCCCATACCGCCTATAACAATAACAAGGAAAACCGCAAAAATCTTAGGAGCGGCGCGCCACC